>Ga0256404_1007898_pt1 | contig 16440 bp, 20 predicted proteins | sample RumenRJG_01DNA_FD_185990 | JGI IMG/M metagenome (GOLD analysis project Ga0256404, IMG submission 185990) | Bovine rumen microbial communities from Lethbridge, Alberta, Canada - RJG_01 | ecosystem: Host-associated > Mammals > Digestive system > Stomach > Rumen | place: Canada: Alberta | collected...
ACGGTCTGCTTGCCTTTGGGATGTTCTTTCCCGTAGGCTTTGGCCGCCCTCTTCTGCGCCTGCTTAGAGACCTTGTGCCGCTGAACGGCCCGGTCGAGCTGGCGGAGCAAGGCCATGCCTGCCCTTCCAACGACCCGGACAGCCACCTGCACAGTCCTTTGAGAGGTTTCTTCATTGAGCAATACCGCTCACCTCCTTTCCGTCAATCTCTGTTTTTCACCCCTGATTTGTCACGTCATAACAGGGAATGCAGGCGACACCGGTCGGGAAGCAGCTGAGGCGTGCATTGATCCGGAAGATCAGTTCCTGCAGGCATTCCACCATGCAACCGTAGCCGTCCACATCTACCGGAAAGGCCACAAATTCATCGACCAGCATTTTTCTGCCGTCCTGCGTGGAAACAAGGCTCCTGTCCGGACAGGCAATGAAGATGTTGCCGGCGAACAGGGGAACATACTTGATCTCCTCCCCGAACTCCCGCAGTTTTTCTTCTGCTTCCTCCCGATTGAGAAAAGAAGCACCGCCGCTCTTATCCATGAAGACGCCGCACAGGCCCTCGATTTCAGACTGTTTGATCACTTTCAAATAGCCTCACCTGCCTTCTGCTGGGCCGCAGTCCGCGCTGCCTTCCCGGGATCCGGCCGGTAGTCTTTGACCTCCTGCTTCTTCTCTGCGAGATCACCAAGCAGAGAATGTTCTCCCTTTTCTTCTTCCAGCGCAGCCAGCCGGTCCTCAAACCTGGAAGCGAGCTCAAAGCCATGCTCCTTGTCGTAGTGATAGGGAACCGTTCCGAGGATCTCGTCGTCGGGAACCTCGTTGGCATTGACTTCCTGGATCATGTGGGCAAAATCCATGACAGGATTGTCGCCGGCATGCTCCTGATCGGCAGGGAGCGCGATAAACTCGTGCACGGAAGAGGGAAGCAGGAACATGCCGCCGCCCATCGTATCCGTGAGCTCGTCCATCGCTTCCTTGTCATAGATGGGTACTGCCGCACCGTTAACTCCGCTCTCGTTCGTAATGACATACATCACATTCGTGGGATCATCGGGCCCGTCCAGAGGGTTGACTCCCATCAGGTTTTCAAGCATCTGGCCGAGGGGAAGAATCTTCGTGGGAAGGAGTTCCTTTGTATTCTTGCTGGCTGCATCAAAGAGATCCTGCTCGCTGACGCCCCAGGCCTGCTGCATGGTGTCTGAGATCTTCGCGGATGCGATTCCGCCTTCATCCCGGTCGAAGAGAAGGCGATACACGATCGACAAGTCCTCAACGTCCCGGTGAGGCGTCCGCTTCAGGCCTTCTGCGTTCATCTCGGTGTTCACCACCTGCATGACGACCATGTCCTTCACCTGTTCGAACCCGCCGGGGTGCAGGCTATCTGCCAAAGTGTCTCCGATGGAATCCGCCCCGCGGACGTTGTCCACATAGAGATTCGCGATGTGATCGAGCACTTCGTCCTTCGTGACCGAGCCCTCTTCCAGAGCCTTCACATAAGGATCCAGGTAGATGGTCGGCGTCACGTTCTGCCCGTCCTTCTGAATCAGGACCGCGTTCCGCTTCTCGTCGTTGTTCTTCGTGACCTCAACGAACTTGAGCTCCGCGTCCTGAAATTCTTCAGGGAGCTTCCCAAGGATCCGGTCGCTGATCTCAGCCTTCAGGTCTTCGAGAACTGCTTCATTCTTGTTTTCTGACATTCTTTTCCTCCATTACTAATGTAGTGTGATGGTTTTCGGCGGATCGTCACCCGTCTGCGGGCATAAGAAAGGCGCCGGCCGGGAAATCCCGACTGACGCTTCTCATGTCTTCTTTGCGCAAAAGAAAAGGCCGGATACTCAAGACCTTTCGGTCTCTCGTTCCAACCTTTCGCAAGTATAAAGATATCACAGCCAAAAAGAGGTAAAAACCCTCACGCAGTCCTATTGGGGTCCCACCTCAGTACCTTTTCAGGCTCCATTCAGTCCTTCATGGTCAAAGTCGATATACAAGACCTTTGAAACCTTCGATCAGATTAATGATAAACCCGCCCAAAAGCTCCGGCAGTACCGCAAACAGACTTCCACCAATTATTGCAACGACGCCCATCCACGGGCTTACTCCCAGTCCCAGAATAAGAATAAAGAACCCGGAAATCAGAAGGAATCCTCCAATGAAATAGGTAAAGATACTGAAGACGCCTCCTGCAAAAGCCACCATGTATTCAAACAGGGTCAGCGGAAGCAAAAGAATACCGAACACAATCTTCAACAGAACACGTATGATTCCCCACAGCATGCGCAGTACGATCATAGCCTCTCTCCCTTCGTAAAATTATTTGAAAGCAAACAAAAATCAATCTATCCGGATTTTTTTCAAGAACTCAAGATCCCCACTCATTACTTCATCCACAGAAACATCCAGCCAGTTCTTACCGGACCGTTCCACAGCATTCCTGTAAGACGGATTGGAAAATACCCTCTCAGTGCGGGACACGACATCATCCATCGTGGATACTGCACGAAGCGTATCGTCTTCAAAGATGTACTTACGAATGCACGTTGAAAGCTGCTCCATCCGAACATTGTCTTTCAGGTAATACAAGTCAAATATGTCTTTATAGCGGGTCGAACGGCTGCCAAAGCGGACCATGGACTTAAGCTTTTCCGTAAACATCTGAGCCGGGGAATTGATCAAAAGACTGACCGCATCCTCCTGAAAGCCGACATCAAATGCAAACTCTTCCTGCTCAATATCCAGATCTTTATGCACTCCGATATCCATTTTCAGAGAGATTACTGTTCCCTCGGTGTCTGTTATGGAGATATGAATTCGCTTCCCCTGGTAGTCCTGATGCTTCAGTTCCACAATGCTGCCATTCAAAGCGATAGTCAGGCCTTCAACACAATTCAATCTTTCAATGAAACTGCGGATAGAATCATCTGAGATGGAATAACGAATGAAGTCGAGATCCAGGTCCTGCGTAGCCCGACGGGAATTATTCGAAATGCCACGCATTACTACCCCTCCCTTTATAGTGGCATTGCGGGCCAAGCCGCTATCCGCTATAGCTTTCAGTACGATATCCTGCCCCAGCTTTGCTTCAGCGTTCGGTTCGTTATATCCAGATTCCATTATCCTGTCGATTTCTTCCCGTAAAAGCATCAGAGAACCTCCATCTGAATCATGTCCATCAAATGACTTCCATTCCGAAACAAAGCAGCATATTCCTCGACCTGGTAGAAATCCAGTTCTTCTGTTCTCAGGCGATAATTTCCGATGACCTCTTTGTAGTAGTCCAGAGGTATCTTTCCCCTAAAGCGCATGAGTTCTACCAGCATCCGTTCCTGACTGTAGATGCGCAGCCTGGAATTCTCATAAGACATTTCAATGATTCCCTGCGCAAATATGTCATCCCTGATAAATGTCTGTTTCACGCGGAGATCACGAATCCGGGTATCCGTCCGACGCGTAGCAAGATAATAATAATCCGGGATGACATCACTAAGCGAATGATAATAATAGGCGCTCTGCCCGGTGATCGTCGTCCTGGGATATTTTCGCTGCAGTACTTCAATCTCAGCAGTATTGCGAGAAGTCGAATAGACCCCTTTCTCCTTCTGAAAAAGTGAACCATCCGCAAGCGCTTTTTTCATCCGGTAGTCCGTGCCATATTTTTGCATACACTCGTTGTAAGAAAGCAGCATAGTTCTTGCCTCCATTTAAGTATTCATTCACGCGTTTTTGATTTGTGTGTATGTTTACTTCATTATACGCCCATTTGAATAAATGTAAAGGCAATTACTCACACACATTCCATTCGTGTGTATGATGGCTTTAATCAGGGATTAACCGGCATATTGCGGCATGTCGTGGTTTACCGCAGCCTGGTAGTAGCTCTTGATGGTTTCGGGGGCGTTGAAGAGAGCGGTCAGCATATAGGCCTTGATATTCCGCACTCTGGAAGTGTTCGTCTGCATGCAGGACATGACGTACTCGATATGCCCGAAGTTGATCCGGCGAAAGCGGTCCCGGACAAAGTCTGCCGGGTAATCATCCCCTGCGACATGGAGCCTCTCTTTCTGCGTGAGTGTCACCTCCAGCATGAGTTCCACTATGCCATCAATGATTTCCCGGTCAGAAGGGAAACGGTCCAGGAGCACCGGATACTCGATCTGCTCGCGGATAAGTTCTCTGTATCCTGCGTAATCCGGCTCCATCGATCCGATAGGAGACTCACTCAACTCAGTATTATTTATATTATTCTTATTAGGGTTCAATTTCGGGAAGTCTAGACTTCCTTTTTCAGGAATTCCAGACTTCCCTTTTTTGGTGGCTCTGAAGTTTACATTTGAGACTTCAGAACCGGCTGCTTCCTCGGTGAAAAAGTTCTTCACATAGATAATTGCGGGCTTTCCCTGCCCCTTTTTCTCCCGGTGGATCAGACCGATGCCGCCTTCTTTGTCATCCAGTTCCGCCATAATCTTGACCGCTTTATTGTGTGAGCAGTTCAGGTATTCCATCACATCCTCAAGTGAGAAGTAGATAAATACGCGCTTTTCGGAGTCAAACCAGCCGTTCTTGGCAGAAAGACCCATCCGGTCCAGCATGAGACCATAAAGAACCTTGGCGTCCGTCGAAACGTTCCGGAAATATTCGTCCGTAATCAGCAGCTTCGGAATCCGGTAGAAAGTCAGCCGGTCGCTCTCATTTCCGTAAAAATAGGAGAATTTCACCGGCTCCACCTCCCTTCAAAAACCGGATCTGATGTGTAAAATTTACCCATCCAAACCACCTCACACAGCTGCCGGAGCAATGTTCTTGACATAAAGAATACTGGGCTGGCCCCCGCCCCGATTTCTCTTTTCTACCAATCCGAACTCTTCCAGTTCATTCAGGCAGTCGGAGGCTGTTTTGCGCGATATACCAAGGTTGTCCTGGATCTCCTTTAATGGGTAGACGATATAGACATAGCCTTCCTCGTCAATCCAGTCCTTCTGCGCAGCCTCCCCGACCCGGTCGAGGAGGAGCCCATAGAGAATCTTCGCTGTATTGGAGAGAGGCGCAAAGTCACCGTCTGTCATCATCATCTTCGGGATTCGGATGAAGCTGAAGGCCTCCGCCTCTTCTATGTGAAAGTAATCAAACATTTCCGCTGTCCTCCTGTTCCTTCTTCCACTTCTCCAGTAGGCCGATGATAATGTCCTGCCGCTGGGCCGATGTGTAATTCACCGGGAAATACTTATCCAATCTACGCGGAGAGAACGTAATCTTTCCTCGATCTTTTCTCTGTGGCAATGCCGCGTTCAGAATCTGAATCATCGTATATTGGGTTATATTGTCGAGATTGGTCTCGTTCTTCAAAGAAACAATCTGCGCTTCCTGAACGGCACCATTGTCATGGACGTACTCCGCAATCCAGGTCTGCATCTCTTTGCTGAGATATGAAATCTCCACGGCAGTCGCAAGATTGATGCGCTTCTCATCCACATACTGAAGCAACACAGGAATCAGCTCCGTCAAACGGACATATTTTCTGACCTGCCGCTCTCTTAAGCCAAAATTTTCTCCTGCTTCATTTGCACTTTCCAACTTCCGGCACTCAGTGCCGGAAGTTGATGCGAGGTCCGTTCTTTGTCCCTGACGACGAATAGCATCCATCTTCATCTTGAGTGCAAAGGCCCGTTCGCTGGGAAGGATTTCTTCCCGCTGCATATTTGAGTCCACCATGGCAATCGTGGCCTCGTCATCCGTCATCGGATGAACCAATGCGGGAATCGTTGCAAGCCCGGCCCGCTTGGCCGCATGCAGGCGGCGGTGACCGGAGATCATCTCATAGGTTCCCTGGTCATCCGGGCGGACAATGACCGGAGTCAGAACTCCGTTCAGCTTGATGCTCTCCACGAGCTCGTCCATCTTGTCATCGTCTATGACTTTGAAAGGGTGATGCTCGAAAGGCAGGATCTGGTCTGTCCGGATGTAAACCGCCCCTTCCTTTTCCTCAGGAGCCCCGAGGAGTTCCTCCATAGATTCAAAATGTATCTTTTCTCTCTTAGCAGCCATGTCCCATGACCTCCTTCGTAAGTTCTGAATATGCGCTTGCCGCCTTGCCCTTCGGGTCGTAATCATAGATGGTCTTCGCCGCAGCGCTGGTTTCGGCCGCCCTGATGGAAAGCGGAATCTCGACCGGGAATACCGGAACCGACTTGCCATATACGTCATTCACTTCCTGCACAATTTCTCTGTTGTAGACCGTGCGGTTGTCCACCATCGTGAGAAGGATTCCTTCTATATGTAATCTCTGATTCAGTCTCCGCTGAACTGTACTTATTGTCCGGATCAGCTGCTGCAAACCCCGTACCGGCAGGTAGGCCGCCTGAACCGGAATCAGCACGCTGTCCGCGCAGGCCAGCGCATTGACGGTCAGGACACCAAGGGACGGCATACAGTCGATGAGGATGTAATCGTACTTGTCCCGCACAGATTCCGTGAAAGACCGGAGGATTAATTCCCGACTCATTGCATTTACGAGTGAAACCTCGACTGCCGAAAGTCCGATATCTGCCGGAATCAGGTCCATGTTCTCCGCGTGATGAATGACTGCAAAGCCTTCTGGAGATTCCAAATCTTCCGCTACGTTCTGAATGATGTCGGAAAGTGTTGCCTCCAGCTTGTCCGGCTCCCGATAACCAAGGGCTACGGTCATCGATGCCTGCGGGTCTGCGTCAATCAGCAAAACCTTCTTCCCGCTGGAGGCCAGGCCGGCACCCAGGCTGATGGCGGTCGTCGTCTTGCCAACTCCGCCCTTCTGATTTGCGATTGCTATTATTCTTGCCATAAATGCCTCCCTCAATATTTTCTGAATGACTCCATATATCGTTCAAAACATTCTCGATCTACCAGAGCAAGACGGTCAACTTTGATGACTGCATGAGCTTCATTTGCGAGCTGAATAAACTTCGTCCTGCCAATGCCATAGAGTTTCTTACAGTCTGCGTAACGAATGTACTTTGACTGCAGTTCCCTGGCTTTCAAAATTTTATTTCTTTCTGAACTCATAATGTTTGCTCCTTATCTCATGTGTCCGAAGGTATGCCTCCAGGACTCTTCTGTTGATCCGTACCAGTCTACGGCCCATATGGTAAAAGGCCCCTGCCCTCTTTGCCGCTTTAACAAAGGTCTTATAGGACAGGTCGTAATACCCCATGCCGTCTGCAATGGTAATAAAATCCCTCTGCAGCATCCGGATGTCCTCGTCATCGATATCCGATATATATTTCCAGACTTCCGTACTCACGCCCTGTCACCTTCTTCCGCAGGCACACGAAAGTTTTCAAGGTATGCTTCAAATATCTCCCTGTCCAGCAGAACATATCCGTCAAAACGATATACGGCGCCTGCCCGTTCAGCCAGTTCCATCAGCTTCCTCCGCCGGATGCTGTATACCAGTTCCGCATCCTGAAACCGCAGGAACTTCCGCCGGTACATTTCGGCTTTTTCCTTCGCCTGGGCTGTGGCATATCTCTGTTCTTCACTCATAGCTTTCTCCTTTTTGAAGACTGAATCGTTCCGTGATGGTTCCTTGGTTCTGTAATGGTTACTTGAACGCAAAAAAGCGGGCCCCTCTTAAATGTTGTTTTAAGAAAGGCCCGCTCATGCGGTCATCGTAATATTCAGTTTTCAGTCACTCAACAGCCTGAAATCACATATTTACCGGAAACCCCAAAAGTTCATCAACATACGTCTGGAACCATTGGGATGTGATAGTTTGTTGTAAATTTGTTGTTGTTCCCCTGTTTCCGGAAGGTCGGTCCCTCTGAAAGCCTTTGTTTTCAAAGCTTTCAGGCGTCGATGGTTCGCATTGTCGGGAAAAGGAGCACATCGCGGATGGCTTCGCTTCCCGTCAGCAGCATGCACAGCCGGTCGATGCCGTAGCCGATGCCGCCGGTCGGGGGCATGCCGATTTCGAGGGCGTTCAGGAAGTCCTCGTCGGTGTGATTGGCTTCCTCGTCGCCGGCCGCCAGGCGCTTCTCCTCTTCGGCAAAACGCTGCCGCTGGTCGACGGGGTCATTAAGCTCCGAGTAGGCATTGCACATTTCCCAGCCGTTGATGAAGAGCTCGAAACGAAGAACGTGCCCCGGATGATCGGGGTCCTTCTTCGTAAGGGGCGAAATTTCAATCGGGTGGCCCGTGATGAAGGTGGGCTGGATCAGATTGTCCTCAACGAACTCGTCGAAGAAGGCGTTCAGGATGTCGCCGATGGCGAAGCGGTCCTCGATTTCGACGTGCTTTTCTTTGGCCGCTGCCCGGGCTTCTTCGAGGGTGTGGATATCATCGAAGTTCACGCCACTGTATTTCGCAACGGCTTCGGTCATGGTCATGCGGGCGAAGGGGGCGTCGAGGTCGATGTCGTTGCCCTTGTACGTCAGAGCCCCGGTCCCGTTCACCTCGTGGGCAACGGTCCGGTACATGTCCTCGGTCAGGCGCATCATGCCTTCGTAATCGGTATAGGCCTGGTAGAGCTCCATCAGGGTGAACTCCGGATTGTGGCGGGTGTCAAGGCCCTCGTTCCGGAAGACTCTGCCGATTTCATAGACCCGCTCGAGGCCGCCGACAATTAGGCGCTTCAGGTAAAGTTCCAGGGAAATGCGCAGCTTCAGGTCCTCGTCGAGGGCGTTGAAGTGGGTCTCGAAAGGCCGTGCCGCAGCCCCACCGGCGTTTGCCACCAGCATGGGGGTCTCGACTTCCATGAAGTCGTGCTCGCCTAAGTATTTCCGGATTGCAGCGATGATCTTCGACCGCTTGATGAAGACTTCCCTGGAGTCCTCATTCATAATGAGGTCGATGTACCGCTGGCGGTAGCGCTGGTCCACGTCGGTCAGGCCGTGGAACTTCTCAGGCAGAATCTGTAAGGATTTCGAGAGTAATGTAATCTCCGACGCATGTACGGAAACCTCACCGGTCATGGTCCGGAAGGCATAACCCTTGACACCGTAGATATCGCCGATGTCGGACTTCTTGAAGTCCGCATAGGCGTCTTCCCCGATGGCGTCGCGGGAGACGTAAATCTGGATGCGGCCCTTCAGGTCCTGAATGTTGGCAAAAGATGCCTTCCCCATGACCCGTTTGAACATCATGCGGCCGGCGATAGATACCTGCACGGGATCCGCGTCGAGCTTTTCCCGGCGGGCGTTGTAGGCTTCCTTCTTCGCCTGGCGAAGGGCGGCTTCTGCTTCCTTGTTGTCCGGGTCGGCAGCAGCGGCCTTCTCAAGTTCGCTCAGGTCAGGCTCGGTGTAGTCCTTCAGGATTTCCGCTTCCTTCTCCTCGTAGAGCCGCTTCACGTCGTCCGTGTGGTGGGTCTGATCGTAGGTCGTGATCTGGAAGGGGTCCTTGCCGGCCTCCTGCAGGGCCTTCAGCTTGTCGAAGCGGACCTTCCGCAGCTGGTTAATGTCCTGCTCTGCATTATTCTGATTCTTGTTCTGTTCTGCCATAATGAAATCTTTCTATTCCTGCCGGGCGCGCCGCCCGTAAAGCGTAAAATATCTCCTTCAGGAAAAATCCGTCCCGAAGGAGATGCTTTACATTATTCCTGTACCAATCAATCCTGCTTGATTTCGAGAATCTTGTAGTCGAAGGAGCCGGCCTCGGTCTCGACCGTCACGGTCTGGCCGACGGTAGCGCCGACAATGGCCTTCCCGACCGGGGACTCGTTGGAAATCTTGCCGGCCAGGGAGTTGGACTCGGACGCACCGACCAGCTGGTACTCCATCTCGTCGCCCAGCTCCACGTCCAGAAGACGGACCGTGCAGCCGACGGAAACCTTGTCCTTCTGCACATCGTCTTCGTCGACGACCTCGACGTGCTTCAGGAGCTCTTCGATCTCGGTAATCCGGCCTTCGATGTGGGCCTGCTCGTCCTTCGCCGCATCGTACTCGGCGTTCTCGGAAAGGTCGCCCTGCTCGCGCGCCTCCTTGATCTTCTCGGCGATGGCCGCCCGCTGATTGACCTTCAGGTCCTCGAGCTCGTCCTGGAGCTTCTTCAGGCCCTTGTAGGTGATGATGCTCTTCTTCACATTTGCCGCTGTCTCGTCCATTTCTATCTCCTATGAATAATATAAAACGCCTTATTAACCCACGTATTATAATTTTCCTCTCAAATTATGTCAAGGAAACGCCTGCTGCCCACTTCTTCAATAAGCCTTCCAATTCGTCCAGCCTTTCACATTCATTGATAATTCTGCGCAATGCGGCGGAATCTCTCGTTCCTGCCGTGTAGAAACCGGCCTGTTTCCGCATCTCCCGGACGGCGATGTACTCGTCTTTCACTTCGGCGAGTTTCCGGGCGTGCCAGATGATGGTCTCAGCCACTTCTTCGAGAGACGGCTTCCCGTAAGGGTTTTCAGTGCCTGTGCCTGCCGAAGGATTTTTAGCTTCCCCATCCATTTGAACAGACGTATTCCCTGATACCCCTCCCGGGTATTCTGTTTCCGCACAATATCGGACAATGTTTTCGAAAATCCAGGGATTGCCTCGGGCGGCCCTTCCGATCAGGAAGCCGTCGCAGCCGGTCTCTTCGTACATGGTCCGGACGTCCGCCCCGCAGGAGATGTCCCCGTTTCCGAAAACGGGAATGGACACAGCCTTTTTCACATCAGCAATCACCGACCAGTCGGCGTGGCCGCTGTAGAATTCTTCCCTCGTCCGCCCGTGGACGGCGATGGCGCTGACACCTGCTGCCTCCAGGGCCTTCGCCACTTCGACGGCATTCCTGTGGCAGCCGTCCCAGCCGGCCCGGATTTTCACGGTGACCGGATGTCTCCCTGCCACGCCCTTCACGACCGCTTTTGCGATGCGGGCTGCTTTTTCCGGCTCCTTCATCAGGGCGCTCCCGTCTCCGTTTTTCACGATTTTCGGGACGGGGCAGCCCATATTGATATCGATAATGTCAAAGGGGAGGCTGCTCACGCAGGCGGCCGCCTCTTCCATTGAGGCTTCCTCGCTGCCGAAAAGCTGGACGGAGACGGGCCGCTCGTCGGGCTCCGTTTCAAGAAGCTCCACGGTATTTCGATTGTGGTAGGTGATGGCTTTGGCGCTGACCATTTCGGTCACCACCAGGCCCGCCCCGTATTTCTTCGCAAGCAAACGGAATGGCAGGTCGTTTACGCCTGCCATCGGAGCCAATACAAGATTGTTCTCTAAATGCACATCCCCGATATCTATGGGATGTATGGGGGATGCTGTCATCCGTCCTCCTGAAGTTTTCCGAATTCGCCGAAACTGTGGGCCTTCCACCCTCCGCGCAAATCGCAGGGGAGTTGTTGTTCTACATTATTCGTGGGCTATCTGTCCTGATTCTTCTCGAAAATGAACTGCATGCCCTGCAGGGTCAGGGTGGGATTGTACTCGTCGATACAGTCCGTCTCGGCGGAAATCATGCCGCCCAGGCCGCCTGTCGCAATGACCTTCATGTCCGTGTAGCCCGACTCCTTTTTCATCATGTTCACGATGTATTCCGTCTGCCCGATCTGCCCGTAGACAAGGCCGGCCTGCATGGAAGAGATCGTCTCCTTGGCGAGGATGGATTTCGGCTTTACGATTTCGACTTCCGGCAGCTTCGCCGTGTCCTCCCAGAGGGCCTTTGCGGAAATGCGGATGCCGGGCGCCGTGACGGCCGCCAGAAACTCCCCTTCCGGCCCCACAAGGTCATAGGTCGTCGCCGTACCGAAGTCGAGAACCAGGACAGGCCCGCCGTAAAGCCCGTAGGCCCCTGCCGCGTCCACAATCCGGTCCGCCCCGATCTGCTTGGGGTTCTCGGTCACGATCTTGATGCCGGTCTTCACCCCGCTCTCGACAATGAGGGGCGTGATGCCGAAGTACTTGATAATGGCGCTTGTCAGGGAATACATGACAGCCGGTACGACGGAGGCGATGATGCAGTGGGTGATTTCCTTCCTCCCCTCCTCCGTCTCTTCGCTGTGCTGGGGGTGGTGGTGGATGCCGTTCTGCCTCAGGATGTCCCGGATGACCACGCCGAATTCATCGGAGGTCCGCGGGCTCTTCGTGGTCAGGCGGAAGTCCCCGATGAGATTCTTCCCGTCAAAGACGCCCAGCGTGATATTCGTATTTCCCACATCGATTGCTAAAAGCATTTCATTCCTCCGGAAGGGGCTGGCCCAACACTTTCACTTTATAATACGTTTCGATTGCGCTGAAGAGGTCCGCCTTCTCGGACCGGAGCTCCTTGACCTTGAGGTCGGCCCCGATTTCATCATAGGAGGGATCGTAGTCTTCGGCGCTGGTGGCTATGGTCAGGTTCCCCTCGTCGTCGAAGAAGAGGGTGATGATGCCCCCTACGGCTTCCGTGAAAACGACGCAGGCAATCTGCAGTTCTTCTTTAATTCCTTCCGGAAAGGCACTGTAGGCCGGATTCAGATAATATTTTTTGTTGTACGAATTCGCCACACAGAGGATGGCGGATTCCCTGATGTCTGATGTCATAGTTTTCGTTTCTATAGAATCACGGGGAATGCAGGGGCAGGGGCGAGCCTTGCGCGAGCCCCGCCACGCCGTCAGGCGTAGCCGTAGATGCCGCGGACACTGACCTCCCCCGAGTCGATGGCGGCGCAGGTGCCGTCGTCCTTCACGACAAGGAGGCGGCCGCCGTTGTCGATGCCAGTGGCTCTGGCCTCGTACTCTCCCAGCGGATCCAGAACCCGGACCCGCTCGTTGACGTTTACCAGGCGGTCTTCATAAGGCACCCGGATTTCGGACAGGTCCCCGGTTCTGAGGAAGCCTTCGTAGTAGACGAGGAAGCGATCCCAGATTTTTTCCGTGATGGCCTTCCGCGAGAAGGCTTCCGTCGGCTTCCCGGAGGCAAGCATCAGTGATGTGGCCATGTCCGCGATGTCGGGCGGAAAGGTCTGCACGGTCACATTGACCCCGATGCCAACCACCATATAGGGGGCCCGGTTTCGGTCGAAGCAGAGCTCGGTCAGGATGCCGCAGATTTTCCGCTTGTTCAAGAGGACGTCGTTCGGCCACTTGATACCGCACACAAGGCCGGTCACTTCTTCGGCCGCGTCTGAGACGGCCTGGGCAGAAAGGATGGTAATCCGCGGAATCCGCTCCGGGTCTACGCCGGAAGGCCGAAGCAGGATGCTGGTCGCAATCGAAGTTCCGGGAGGGGACTGCCAGACATGGCCGCTTCGGCCTCTTCCGGCGGTCTGCTCTCCGGCGCTTACAACCGTAAACTCCGCCGCCGAGCCGTCCTCCGCCAGGCGCTTGATTTCATTGTTCGTCGAGTCGATGGACTCGTGGTATATGTATATGGGTTTTAACATCTGTTTACTGATTCTACCGGTGGAAAAGGTTTCCTTCCGGCCGGAGAAAAAGCAGGAGGTTTATATTATTCCCGATCGCCGCCGAGGGTCGCGTACATGACGGCCTTGATGGTGTGCATGCGGTTTTCGGCCTCGTCGAAGACCACCGACCGGGGGCTCTCGAAGATTTCGTCCGTGACTTCCATCTCGGACAGACCGAACTTGTCGTGAATCTCCTGGCCGATCTTCGTCTTCAGGTCGTGGAAGGCCGGCAGGCAGTGCATGAAGATGGCGCTGTCCTTTGCATAGGAGAAGGCCTTCGCGTTCACCTGATAGGGGGAGAGCTCCCTGATTCGCTCCGCCCAGACCTCGTCGGGCTCGCCCATGGAAACCCAGACGTCCGTATAGATGACGTCGGCCCCGGTGCAGGCTTCTTCGACGCTCTCGGTCAGGGTGACGGAGCCGCCGGATTCCTTGGCAAAGGCCCGGCACTCTTCGACGAGCTTCGGGTCAGGGAAGTACTTCTTCGACGTGCAGGCCACATAGTCCATGCCGAGCTTCGCGCAGGTGACCATGAGAGAGTTCCCCATATTGTAGCGGGCATCGCCCATGTAGACGAAGCGGACGCCCTTGAGATGTCCCAGCTTCTCCCGGACCGTCAGCATGTCCGCAATCATCTGGGTCGGATGGGCTTCATTTGTCAGGCCGTTCCAGACCGGAACCCCGGCATATTTCGCCAGCTCTTCGACAAGCTCCTGTCCGTAGCCCCGGTACTCGATGCCGTCAAACATGCGGCCCAGGACCCGGGCCGTGTCTGCGATGGATTCCTTCTTCCCGATCTGGGAGCCACCGGCCAGGTAGGTGGTCTGCATCCCCAGGTCATGGGCCGCCACCTCGAAGGAGCAGTAGGTCCGGGTCGAGGTCTTTTCAAAAATCAGGGCGATATTTTTCCCCTTCAGGACGTCGTGGGGGATACCCTTTTTCTTCTTCTCCTTCAGCTCGGCCGAGAGGTCGATGAGATAGGTGATCTCCTCCGCCGAGAAGTCCAGCATTTTCAGAAAGTTCTTTCCATAAAGGTCCGTCATAAGTCACCCCGTTTCAATGCTCCGGCATTCCGGTTCAAAAATCACTTGCTCTTTTTGTCTTCCTTCAGGACTTCGCCGATGGAAGTGGCAAGGCCTGCAATTCCCGAAATGTCCGACGGGATGATGATCTTCGTCGCCTGGCCGTTTGCTGCCTTCCCGAAAGCCTCGAGGGACTTGAGGGTCAGGACGGCTTCATCGGCCCCGGCCTCCTTGATGAGGCGGATTCCTTCGGCATTGGCCTGCTGAATCTTGATCGTGGCTTCTGCCTGACCTTCGGCCTCCTTGATGGCGGCTTCCTTCTTCGCTTCCGCACGGAGAATCTGGGCCTGCTTCTCGGCCTCCGCGTTCAGGATGGCGGATTCCTTGTTTCCTTCGGCAATCAGGATGGCCGACTTCTTCTGGCCTTCCGCAATCGTGACCTGCTCACGCCGCTCCCGCTCGGCCTTCATCTGCTTCTCCATGGCCACCTTGATGGCTTCGGGAGGGATGATATTCTTCAGCTCGACACGGTTGATCTTGATGCCCCAGGGGTCCGTGGCCACGTCCAGGGCCTCCCGCATCTTCGTATTGATGGTCTCTCGGGATGTCAGTGTCTCGTCCAGCTCCAGGTCGCCGATGACGTTTCGAAGGGTGGTGGCCGTCAGGTTCTCAATGGCGACGATGGGATTCTCAACCCCGTAGCAGAACATCTGCGGGTCCGTAATCTGGTAGAAGATGACCGTGTCAATCTGCATCGTGACATTGTCCTTCGTGATCACGGGCTGGGGCGGGAAGTCAACGACCTGCTCCTTCAGATTGACATTCCGGGCCACCCGGTCGATGATGGGAACCTTCACATGAAGGCCGACGTCCCAGGTCGTCATATAGGCGCCCAGCCGCTCGATGACGAAGGCATGGGCCTGGGGCACGATGCGGATATTCGGCACGATCAGAATCAGTGCGATGATGATCAGAATAATGATGACAGCTGCAGTGGTACCCATTGAATCCTCCTTTGGTGTAGAAACGCAAGTTGGGTTCATTATACTACACTTATGAGAGATGGGACAAGGCGGGCGCCCGAAGGGCGCCCGCCTTGTCTATAATGATCATGAAACAGGAATCAAATTCAGAAAAATACGTGGGCCCCGATGACGACCCCGGAGTGACCGGACCGGGTGCTCTTGAAGCCAATCGCTCCATTCGTAGGGTCTGTGCCCGCAAGAGCATCCTGGGCTGCGGAGAGGCACTTCTTATAAGAGCCGTTCGCAATGGCCCGGGCCAGTTTTCCGCTGCCGGCAGGACCGAACTGGGACCTCTGGTAAATGACGTCGTGAATCGTCGAAGGATACCGGCCGGACCGGACCCGGTTCATGACGACCGCTCCGACCGCCACCTGTCCCTCATAGGGCTGGTTCCCGGCCTCGCAGTAGATGATGCCGGCCAGCAGGGTCGTGTCATCCACAGATGCCTCAACTGCCGCGTTCTGCGTGCTGCTTCCATCATAGGCCTTCTGATTCGAAGAAGCCTTCTTCGCTGCGGCAGCCTCTTCAGCAGCTGCCTTTGCCTTCGCTTCTTCCGCGGCCTTCTTCGCTGCGGCGGCATCAATGGCCTGCTGCTCTTCCACGGTGACTGCAACCGGATATTTCCGTTCAACAGTGACATAGTCGGCATTCACATAGCCTTCCTTGCCGTTCACGCTGACCTTGACCCAGCCGCCTGCCATGTCGTAGGAAGCATCCGCCGCAAGGGCTTCGCCGCTGTCCAGCTGGGAGATGACGCCGGCATCCGTCGAGGCATCGCCCCGGACCCGAAGGCCGTCCGTCGTTGAAGTCGCCGTAAGGGGTGTGATGCTGTCCGCCAGTTCTTCAGCTTCTGCCCCGAAGAGCAGATAAGCGTCGCTCACAAACCCGTGTACATTCCCGGAGCGAATCTCCGTCCATCCGTCTGCCCGGCTGACCACTTCAGCGACATCGCCCCTGCGAAGGTAGCCCACGATGGAGCCATCCTCGCCGGCGCTGCCGCGGACATTCATGGAGGTCTCTACATTCGCGACCGTCCGTGATGCCCATTCATCAGCCTTTT
>Ga0256404_1007901_pt1 | contig 16433 bp, 12 predicted proteins | sample RumenRJG_01DNA_FD_185990 | JGI IMG/M metagenome (GOLD analysis project Ga0256404, IMG submission 185990) | Bovine rumen microbial communities from Lethbridge, Alberta, Canada - RJG_01 | ecosystem: Host-associated > Mammals > Digestive system > Stomach > Rumen | place: Canada: Alberta | collected...
CAAAATATTTTTAGTAATAATACCAAACTTTCGCAAAAGAAAGGGATTATTCTTGATTTTCCCTACTTAAAAAGCTGCCAAAGTCGAATATTTTATATTCTTTCTCCATCATAGTTCATCTTTCGACCAAGGACAGTACAAACGATCATCTCAAGATCTTTCCAAAAAGAATAATGATGGAGATAATACAGATTTAAACGTACCTTATCAGGATAGATCACTTCATCATTGTATTTTTTGGGGTCAGCCACGTTGAGAAGCATATATTCCTCGTCTCTGTATTTCAGGCTCGCTGGGCCCGTTATCCCTGGTCTCAGTTTGAGTATCTCTCGGTCCTTACCTTGCAGTTTGTCGGCATATCCTGGCACGTCTGGTCTGGGTCCCACGAAGCTCATGTCTCCAATAAACACGTTCCATAGCTCCGGAAGTTCGTCGAGTTTATACTTCCTCAGTTTCTCTCCCAAGGGAGTGATACGATTCTGTTCAGCAGCAGCGATTGAGAGGTTGTTTGATGGTACTGCCGACATAGAGCGGAATTTATAGATCGTAAATAGTTGTCCATGGCGCCCCACACGTTTCTGTCGGAAAATCACAGGTCCACCCGGCATCTTTACTTTTATGAGGATCGCTACTATCAGAATTACTGGGCTCAAGCAGATTAATCCTATGAGCGAAACTATTCTGTCAAAGAGATATTTAATTATCATTTTTGTTCTTTTTTTGTAGATGCCGACGATTGACGAAGCACCTCAATGTACAAATCGTTGTTCTCCATTTCTTTGATTATCTTGCATTTGCTTGCAGCTATGGCACTTTTGTAAGATGCTATATTGTTTTTCGACACTGTCTCAAAAATATGCATGCCCAAGCCGAAGCCTATGCTATTCATCACGCGGTTCATCATTGTGCCGATGCCTTTTCCCCGCCATTCAATATCCACCATTCTGCCTCGGAAACATTTGCCCCAGAAGAAACTGCGTAGGAAAAAATAGCCAATGATAGTGTCGCCGTCTTTCAGTAAATAGGCAAGGAAAGCCTTGTTTTTCTTAAGTCTTTCAATGCTCCTTCGGTCGAAGCCATGAGGGCGGAAGAATCGGAAAGCGTCTTCTGGCTGATGGCTGAAAAAGGCTACAACAGCTTCCGTCGGACAATCTCGTAACGGTAATATCTGATAAGGAATATCTTCCTTCCAACGCCGAACTATTTCTTCGCTCTTGTTGCCATAACGGAGCGTAAAGAGCCATCCATTGACTGTATCAACACCGTTCCACAGCCAAGGGAAATCATCACGTAAAATATGAGCTAATTGGTAAAGCATAATATTAATTGCACATCCATTTCCATACTGGTATAACCTCTATAGACTTTCCCTTTATTTCTAAAGTCTCATCATCATCATATGAGATGATAGTGCCTTGATAGTCGGGAAACGCAGAAAGAAACGACAGCAGAGAACCTGTCTCGCGGTCGTACGTTGCCTGGTCCTTGTGGATATTATAGCATACCTGGTAGGCCATTTTAATCTCCGGGACTACAAAGTCAATCTCAATATTTTTGCTGTAATAGAAGAGACGAAGCTCCTCGTCATTGTTCCTGAATTTCCGGTTCAGATTGATAGCAACAAGATTCTCCAACAATTGTGTCTCACCTTGAAAGAGGAATAGGTTTAGAATGCCATTGTCGACAAAGTAACGTTTCTTCACCGTTTCCTGGTCTGAAAGTGGAGAGACCAAGTTGGGAATACCAAAGATTAGGTATGCATCCGTCATGTATTCGAGATAATCCTTTAGCACTGGCAGACTGATTCTGTCGCCTGCCGATTCGATGATATGCCGTAACCGGGTAAGGGCTGTGGGCTGCATGACGCTCTGCGCCAGTTTCTTACCGAGAAGGCGGAAAACACGCGAGTTACGTATCTTGTTCCGTTCCACAATGTCACCCATCAGAATCTTCTGATACAAACTGTTCAGATACTCCTTTTGGTCAGCCATGTTAAAGCCTTCGGCAAAACCACCATAATAGAAGTAATCTTCGAAAGCTCGGTAAACTACGGTCTTCTCCGTCGGGTCATATTCCCAGCCTTGATTCAGCTCAATGCCTTTATAGTGCAGGAAGTCGGAGAAAGAGAATGGATCTACCTGACGGGGAATGAAGCGACCACCCAATGTAGAGGCTATTTCTCTGCTAAGCATCTTGGCATTACTGCCTGTAATCATTACGCGGTATTTCTGATCGGCGAGTCTGCGTGCAAACTTCTCCCATCCATCTACATTCTGTATCTCGTCAAGATAAATCAATGGCTCCTTATCACCATACATTTCTTTATAGCTGTCAATGAAGATATTTAGTTCCATGGCACTCATGTCAGCTATACGCTCATCTTCAAAGTTGATATAGAGAAATCCATTGGGATCTATTGCTCCTTCTTTCAGTTGCTTCTTAATATCTTGATAAAGCAGATATGATTTCCCTGCCCGTCTTACGCCTACGAGCACATAGTTGGCAGCTCCATCGAAAGTCATCGGTCGCTCTGTCAAAGATACTCCACGTATCTTCGATTGGTATTCACCAATGACTTGTTTGATGATTTGCTTATCCATTTGGAATTATTTTAAAGTATACTTGCAAATATAGCAAGAATATTTTAAAGTATACTTGCAAATATCCTTATTGTGCTATGATTTATTAATTATTAACTGTAATCGCACAGCGATATCAGCGTAATCGCGGCTCGATTCAAGTTAAATCTCGATGCGATTTAACTTGAATCGTCATTGTTTGTCGAACGTCGAACGATTGTTTGTCGAACGTCGAACGATTGTTTGTCGAACGTCGAACGATTGTTTGTCGAACGTCAAACGATTGTTTGTCGAACGCCGAACAATCAGAAAAAAGTTGTATCTTTGCAACATGAAACAAGGAATCGTACTGTTAATCTTATTGTGCATCATTGCACGCTCAGCTTTCTCGCAGCCTGTAGAGAAAGGAGTAAGCCGTCAGTTGGCTGAGTATCGTGCAGCCACTGTCAGTAATGTTCGTTATGATCTTGCCTTTGGAATTGTTTATGAAGATAGTATCCGTGGCGAGGAGACGGTCACTTTCGATTACAAAGGTGACCGGGACCTTCCTATCGACTTCTTAGGTCAGGTGAGAGGTGTTGACAACCAGTGGTGCATCATCAATGGTAAGGTATGCTCACCCGCCTACAGCAATGAGCATATCCTCTTGCCAAAAGAGCTGTTGCGGCAGGGGCACAATGAGGTTTATCTCGGTTTCGTCAGTACCGACAAAGCGCTTAACCGGCATTCCGATTATATGTATACCCTCTTCGTGCCGGGCAATGCGCGCTCTGCTTTTCCTTGCTTCGATCAGCCTGATCTGAAGGCGCAGTTCAAACTCACACTCAGTTATCCTGACAACTGGCGCACGATGTCCTATGCAGATGCTGATACGACGGGGGTGGAGTGTGATATGCGTTTCTCCGCTTATCCTTGGAGCAAGCCGATGCCGACCTATCTCTTCTCTTTCGTGGCTGGAAAGTTTCAGGAGAAGAGCGTCGTGCGCGATGGCCGCATGATGACCGCGCTTTACCGGGAGACGGACCCCAAGAAGGTGGCGCAACTAGACAAATGCTTCGATGAGGCTGCTTTGTCGCTCCGTTGGCTCGAAAAGTACACCGGCATTCCTTTCCCGTTTCAGAAGTATGGATTCGTTGTCTTGCCGGGTTATCAGTTTGGTGGCATGGAGCATCCGGGAGCTATCCAGTTTACGGATCGCGAGATCTTTCTTGGATCTAATCCTACTCCAGATGAAGAAATGGTTCGCTTGAACCTTATCGCCCATGAGACTTCCCACATGTGGTTTGGTGACCTCGTCACGATGCGCTGGTTCAATGATGTATGGACGAAGGAGGTCTTTGCCAACTTCATGGCTTCGAAGATCTCGCGTGAACAGTTTCCCAATATCAACCATGACCTCAACTTCCTCAAGAATTATTATCCTTACGCGCTGAGCACGGATCGTACCGATGGTACGCATCCTATCCAGCAGCCACTTGATAATCTGATGAATGCGGGTCTGCTCTACGGCAATATCATCTATGAGAAGGCGCCAATCATGATGAGCAAGCTTGAGGAGCAGATGGGGGCAGAGCGTTTCCGTAAGGGCTTGCAGCTGTATCTTAGGAAGTTCAGCTACGGCAATGCTACGTGGGATGACCTTATCGACATTCTCGATAAGGAGGCACCTGAGGCCCATCTGAAAGACTTCTCCCACGACTGGGTGAAAGAGAAGGGCCTACCTACGATTACATGGAACTATCAGCATCATCGCCTCACGATTCATCAGACGGATCCTTACAATCGTGGACTTGCTTGGCCGCAGAATATCAGTTTCGGAATCGCGCAGGGCGACAGTATCCATCGCTTAGCTATCACCCTTGGTAAGCCAGAGATCACGATTCCAATCAAAGGTAGTGTGAAGTATATCATTCCCAATCTTGATGGCAGAGGATATGGACAGTTTATCTTTACGGATGGGAAAGAACTTAGTAGCAACATCCATTTCTTGGAGAAGGCCCTGCTAGGCGAGTCGCCGAAGAGCAGTATTAATAAAGAGGTGTCGGCTTACAGCGTGATACTTAGTCTTTATGAGAATTATTTGAAGGGTAAGATCAGCCATGAGCAGATGGCTCGTGTGCTCAGTGAGACGCTTCCGCTTTGCAAGAATCCACTCATCGCTTCTACGCTTTGTTCACAGTTGGCTTCCGTTCATTTCTATGCGCCGGAGGCTACCCGCGAGAAGTGTGAGCAGACGATGTTTGAATTGTCAAATAACCATCCGCTTCCCTCCGTTCGTAAACAACTGATGCGCTCGTTGTCTCTGAATGCTACTTCTCCAGCGCTTGTCGACACGTTGTATCAGATTTGGCAGTCGAAGCGAGACACGTTGCTCAATGACCAGGACTATACGCGCATGAGCTATCATTTAGCAATCATGAAGCCTGACCAATGGCAGAAAATTCTTCAGTCACAGCGGGCCCGCTTGAAGACGGAGGATGATCGTCGTGAGTTCGAATTTATCTCTCGCGCCTGCACACCAGATACATTGGAGCAGCAGCGTCTCTTCGAGAGTCTCATTCCCAAGTCGGGCCGTACGGTGGAGCCCTGGGCGCGCACGATGCTGTCGTTGCTCTGTGATGAGACGCGTGAGCCGTTCTGCTTAAGGTATATTCATCCAGGGCTGGATGCGTTATTGCCGATTCAGCAGTCGAGCGACATCTTCTTCCCCGGTTATTGGTGTAGTGCGCTTCTTGGCAACCACCACAACCCCGAGTTCTTCTCTCTTGTCGATTCTTGGATCAAGAACCATCCAGATTATCCGCAGAGCTTGAAGAACAAGATCAAGCAGAATATCCCAAACAGGTTCTCAGCATTGCAACTTATGCTTCCCAATGCTCAGGGCTCTGTCCAATGCCCACGCAAGAACACGGTCTGCACTGATACGGTGTCGTCTTATTCTCATATCCTCATCGTCTTCTATGATTCGGCAATCGGCAAGAAAGACCTATTGAAGACTGTCAAGAAGTTGAAAGGCAACATCCTCTACGATTACAAGAACTTCAATGGCATTGCCGCCTCTTTTCCACAGGATGCCAACATCAATACTGTGATGGCAACGCTGAGGAAAGTAAAAGGCGTGCTGAGCGTGGAGCAGGACAAGGTGCTCCAGTTGGAGAACTTTATTTAACCACTATCTTCTTTCCATTTCTAATATATACCAACGGGTAACTTACTTGCTTCCAGACTCTCAGCCACTTTTACTCCGCTAAGATTGTACACAACCCCGTCGGATACTGAAGGCTCTGTGCTGATGCCATTGATAGCTGTCACTGTACCCAAATACTCACCGTCGATAGAAATCCGAGGTTTAGCTGCGAATGAATTTATATAACTGTTATTATCAAAGAAGTAAGCACGTGTCGGCTTGATAATAGGTGCATTCTCGTTGCCTTGCCAGAGCTGGTTGTTAGCGATGTACCATACATAGGATATTATCTCCGGTTTGCTCTTATATATACTGTCGGTCGCGTATACTCCCATGAAATTGATACCATTCTCACCATCTTTGAAGTTTCTGCCGGTGGTAGGATAAATATTGCGAGAGGAGAACTCAGCTGCTTCGACGTTCTGGCTTGGCCTGATAAGAACAGGAATGTTTCTCTCCAAGTATGATTGGCTACTTGTCAGACTAATTTCTCCTTCTGTGCTGTTCTCAAATGTTGCTATTCTATAGTCTGAGCCGAAAATCTCGCTCAGTTCACTTTTACTAACATCAAATGGTAAGATCAGTGAAGCCCATTTGCCGGCAGTGAACTTTCTGTGGAGTGTCACAGGGCCATAGGTCAGTTCGTTGACTACCACGTCTGCTGTATCGCTGATAACCATAGGCTTGCCACCGGTATAGAGCACATTAACTGCATCCAGGTCTAAGTTTAGGGTACCAGACTGATAATATGATACATACAAAACATCATTTGAAGATAATACGGTATCAATGGAACACGTCGTCATGCCGTCAGATCCAGTCACTTCATGTGAAGGAATCGGCAGAAATTCATCTTCCTTATAAAGCCCAAACTCTGCCAATGTCTTATCATAGCTAACCGTACCCGTCAGTCTGACACTATGTCCTTCCGGAGCTTTCAGCACAAGATAGGTGTAAGTATATGCATCCATGCGGGGATCGAGTGATTCGCCTCCGTCATCGGTAATATGAATAAAATTGCTTTCGAAAGACGTATCGGTGAGATTTAGGGTATCAGTAACTTCTCTTTCATCAGCATATGGCAGATGATATGTGGCCGGCTTTCGGGTAGTGAATGATGGCTCCAATATCACATCAGCATTGAGGGGCATCGTAAATGTAGCCGTAGAGTCCTGCCATGTACCGTCGTAATACGAAACAGGATCAGTTGCTCCTTTGCTGTCAAGAGTGTACGCATTCAGACTCCTGATGTAATATCCTGCATTGGGTTTAATCTTCACAGTGATCTCATCACCGAAGACAGCCTTAGTGACGGAAGGCTCCACAGTACCGCCGTCTGTTGGATTTTTTACGGTGATAGTGGCTGAGTCTACCTTTACCATTTCGAGGGTAATTTTGAATCCAAGGGTGTACCCCTCGCTATTGTCTCCTGAGAAAACAAGATTGCGAACATTGAATGCAAAATTCACGTCCCGAGTCCCAGAAACATTCCTTACATCAAAACTAGACTCGCCATCTCTATCATAAATGTCCAATGCATTTATGATAGTTGTGCCAGACTCATCTGGCATCGTTCCCCATACCGTACCACTTGCCTTTACTGCATAGCCTTCCGGGATAGCGAAGTTCATCGCCTGGGTAAAATCTTCGTCCTTTACAGAATCACTTGTAGGGTTATTGCTAATAACATAAATCTTTGTAGGGTACAAAGGAACCGTATACTGATCGTCATACGAAGTCATCGTCACTTTCACGGAGTCTCCATCTGAAGCCTTAGCGCTAGTAGCCACACCAAGGAGGGCAACGAGCGTCAAAGCGAAGGATCTGAAAATAAAGAGTGAGTAAATCTTCTTCATCTTATTATTATATATCATATATATTATAGTTTCTCCTTTTTCTTAATCGTTATGTAAATATCATTTTGAATTTAGTTGCAAAATTACGGATAAGGAGAAAGAAATCTCTTTGCGTATCGGAAAAATACTTAGCCTGAATATTTTATGCTGCACTAGTGTCCACTAAAAGAATTTAATACTTAATTGCCTTACAGATTGTAAGTCAGGGGTTGGTTCTTCTTCTGTTAGCAATTCCCGCAAGGGCATACGCTCCAACAGAGAGATTGGTAAAATTCTTAACATCTCGTAGATATCCATATCTAATTTCATTTTACGTTCAACTATTGCAACCAGACAATATGCGATGATAGCAGAGTAAAGCTGTATCTTTACAGCATTCTCGGTAGTACCATAGAATTCTTTCACATGAAGGTGTTGCTTGATCCATTTGAAGAAAAGCTCCACGCGCCATCTATATTTATAAGCCAGCGCAATATCTTCAGCTGACAAGCTCATATTGTTAGTATAGAATACGAATGTTCTGTTTCCTTCTGCATCATAGAAGACTATTCTACGTATGATATCAGGATAGTTCTTCTTAGTGACAGCACCAGAAAACTTAATCAATTGATCAGCCATAACCCCTGTCTTGGGATTTTTGTAGTTCTTGTCATCCACAACCTCATATACCATAGAATGCTTTTCCCTCACAACAAAAAAGGCTCCAATCTTATTGATTAGACTCAGACGACTCGTGTCCATATACCCTCTATCAAAGATGTACAATGCTCCTTGCTCATAAGGAATCATATGCATGACCTTGGAATCATGGATATCTCCATTCGTAATGACAAAGAATGACGGTATATCCGTCTTTACATCATAGAGAGTATGCATTTTCACTCCCCCTTTGTCATGATGAAGTCTACTCCACCAAAATACCTGAAGGCAAAGAGATATGGTCGTCGAATCAAATGCAAAGACATTACCATTATAGAAGAAGTCCTCTGATATAGTACCGATTCGAAGATCCCTCGCTTCTTTAACGAGATCATATGCCAACTCTTCAAATATTCTTGCTTCACGTTGTTCGTTGGCTTTTGAGAGGTTGCTCCTCGTCACTGACTCTCCGAATCCGAGTCTATTGAACTTGGATTTATGAGCATTAAGAGTAGAGATGAGATCTCGAAGACTCTCGCGCTGAGTAAGCTGAGCAAAGATCATGACCAGCAGATGATTCCAACAAGTGAACTTCTTCACGTACTTATTACCTTGATATTTTTTGACAAGCCAATCAAACTTCGTTTTGGGGAGAAAATCCGTCAACTGACTAAAGATGTATTTTCCTTGGTTCATGGGGCATGGACGCTTACAGATTATTACTTTCTGCAAAGTTAGCCATTTCTAACCCATAGAGTGAAATTTTCGTTGTATTTTTCTATAACACAATTACTTAGAGCGAATGTTAAGCGATTTTAGTGGACACTAGTGTTTATGCTGATTTCACAAAAAAAGAAAAATAGTAACGCTAATCCTTTGAAAATCAAAGAAAAAGCGTTACCTTCGTAGGTGCAAAAATCAAAAATAATCCTACATGGGCAAAATTAATAATATTTCTGGTTCTTCCGCTTTTCTCGTTGGTAGGCACACAAGCTATTCTGTGTTGACAGTCTCGTCCTTCATGCCTAACAATAGTAATTTGAAGTATTCGTCATCTCTATAGCCATACCCTTTCCTCTTCAATACCTTTACTTTGTTGTTCGTTCCTTCTAGTACCGCATTCGTCACTTTGCAATCATACCATGCCAGTATTCCAGTTCGTTTTGCCATTAGCGTGTTAGCCGCCTTAATCATAGCCGGTAGTTTGCTTTCTTTAGCTCTGGCACACCAGTATTCAAGCTGTTTTTCTCCTTCAGCCTTGCCCTCCTGCATCCATATCTGGCACAAGTCCTCTTTCAGATAATATGCCTCAAAGAGAGGCTTGTTCGTATTCAAGATATTATCAAAACGTTTCTTTGATTCTTCATCGAACTTATCCAATGACTTTGACAGAAGCATCCATCTTGTGCCCTTTATGAGTTTTCTCTTTTCGATGTCTTTTTCTTGGTTCCACACACTACGACGGACTTTGTCAACTGCCTCGTTGACCAGTTCTACGACATGAAACTTGTCATATACGTGTTTGGCATTGGGCGCATTCTTTGCCACTGATGATATGTAGGCTGCGGACATATCGGAAGTAACCAGCTCTATTTTGACTTTATTGCGTTTGACTCTCTTCCAAAACCCTGTAAGAGAGTCGCTTCCCCTGCCGTCACCCACATATATTATCCGGCCTGTGTCAAGGTCAACGACTATTGTCTTATATACATGCCCCTTTCTTACAGCAAACTCATCGATACCTATCTTCGTTACTTTTGATATGTCTGGATGAGAGTATTTCTTCTTGAGGTACTCCTTGTGGATGTCCTTTACCATATCCCATCCAACGCCAAGATGCCTTGCGACATTCGATATAGTGCCGCCGAGCCTCAGCAAGTCCAATACATAGTGTCGAAATCTGTAAGTATAACTGACATTACCACGGGTGAAAGGTATATCCGCCTGATGAACCTTTCCACATGCCTTACACTGGTATCTTTGGACTGTCAGATAAAGAAACGTCCTCTTGCTGCCGATAGGAAGATTGTGCACCATGCGGTGAATAACTCCATAACGTATAACTTCTGTGCAGCCACAATGAGGGCATGTCACTTTTTCTATCGGAATGCTTTTGAGTTTTAAAATAATTGACTTATCTTTGTACTCTGTAGCGTGGTAATGATAACTGCTATCGATACCGAAACCATGATATAAGAAGCTTAGTTCCATATGCTATATATTTGATTTGTGGTGAATACAAATATATAACGGAACTAGGCTTCTTTTTGTTTTGGGAAACTATTGAAAACATGCCTTACCAACGAGAAAAGCGGAAGAACCATATTTCTTCAATCAGCAAAGAAAACAGGCAGAAAAAAGAATGCATAATTCTTAGAGATGTAAATAAAAGATCATTAGAAGCAAATCTTGACAGCGTTTCCCTGTCTGGCTTTGGTGGTCTTCCACTTCTTCGTGAGGAGGAACGAACCCTGTCTTTATCTGAGAGATTGGCATCATGCATCACTGACTCCCGCAAACAGTACCTTGTACAACATTCGTTGGAGGAAATTATAAGAACGCGTCTCTTTCAGTTATGCCTTGGCTATGAAGATGTGAATGACTGCGACCTCAATCGCAAGGAACCGATGATGCGTCTTATGGTAGGTGATGGCTATGACAAGGATATCTGCTCGTCAGCCACAATGTGCCGGTTTGAGAACATGGTTACAGATGACGATCTGCTTTCTCTTCAAGAAATGTTTGTCACCATATTTATCCTTTCCTATAAAGGCGAAGAGCCCAAGGACATTATTTTGGACTGTGATGATACCAACGTAGACTGTTATGGCGCACAGGAACAGACACTGTTCAATAACTACTACATGGAGTACTGCTACATGCCACTATTGATCTTTGAGGGGCATAGCGGAAAACTTACACAGCCCCTGCTTCGTCCGGGAAGACGCAACAAGACAGCCAATATCAATGATACTCTACAATGGCTAATAGCTATGCTTCGTGCAGCGTGGCCAAATACATTTATTACAGTAAGGGGTGACAGCCATTTCTGCTCCCATGAATTCATGGACTGGGTGACCGAAGGTAAGGACAAACGCATCAGGTTTATCACAGGCCTTTCTTCAAACAGCGTACTTGACAGGAATCCTGAGGTAAAAAGGCTCCAACAAAAAGCCATAGATCATTATAAACGTACGGGGCTGCCGAAAAAATACTATGGAGAGCTGCGTTACAAAGCCGGGACATGGAACAACGAACAACGTGTCATAGTCAAAGCCGAGATTACAAATTCCGGAGGACTCAACACAAGATACATCGTGACCAACTTCAATGTAAGAACGGATGTCTATGGGCTGCCGTGGTCGGCTCCAATGTATCTATACGAGAAACGATATTGCGCCAGAGGAAAAGACGAACTCTACATACGGGAATTCAAGGAAGCTGTAAACGGAGACCGTCTTTCCTGTCACGCCTTCAAGGCAAATAGCTTGCGCACTTTTATGCATGCCGCTGCATATGTGCTTATGCATTCCCTAAGAGAAAGAGCCTTCGAGGGCACCTCTTTGGAAAAAGCCACGTTGCTCACCATACGTGAGAGAATCCTTTTGACGGCAGTATGCGTCAAGGTTTTCAAGACCAAAGTCATTCTTGACTTCGCCATGTATAATCCAATGGCCGATGAACTAAGGCACGCATTATTATTCTATCGAAAAACAGCTTGACCAAATACATTCACGACTACAAATTACTAAGGCAGGGCGAAACTCTGCCAGATGCCGTGTGCCTTATATATTCATAAGCATAGCACAAATGGCTCTTGGGTAGATATGGAGCCTGGTCAAAGCCGGAAATTTGCGCATAACACGTAGTCTAACATCTACGCATACTAATAAAACAGAACCTGTAATGTAAATAAATATTACCAAGACAAGCTAATGACATATTTTCAATACCAAAGTTGGGTCGTAAAGTTAGTATGAAATATGCAGGTTAGCATGCCGAAAAATAGTGGGGCAAAAAAGGGTAAAGAACTGGGGCAAAAAAGGGCAACAGCTCAATTTGACCATTTCAATTTATAGAAGGCCAATTGCAGCATTGTCCATTTGATGAATTTATTTGTTACTACAAATAAATTTATATCACATTTCTTTTCTACATAAAATAAAATTCATATATTTGCAGTCGGAAACACACTTCCTATTATACACATTCTATTATATGAGACATTGTCATATCCTTCTACTTGCCCTCTTGCTCCTCGCCCTCGCTGGTTGCAAGAAAGACCCTCAGGAGATCTTCAATGAAGAGAAATCGGGTGTGGTGCTCATCTGCAATGAGTTCTACTATGACGTGGCCCTTGCAGATGGCGAGCATCTCTATTTTACGGGTATCGATGACGACGGCAGCCTTCAAGGGTTGACGTCGGATCTCAACGAGATCAAAAAGAATCCGTCTGTCCTCAACGGTACGGGCTTCTTCATCGACAACACGGGACGGATCCTCACGAACCGCCATGTCGTCGCTCCGGAGATAAATAAGGAGATGGTGCGGAAGAATATGAACAATATCATTGAGGGCTATGCCCAGTATATACAGTTGCTTCAGGACTCGATGAACGCTCGTTATCAGGCCATTCAGGAATATGCACAGTCGCAGCTCTATGAGGACGAGTATGGTGACACGCAACTCAACATGACACAGGATGAATATGACCAGCTCAACGAGGAAGTGGAGAGCCTCAAGCAGCAGTATGCTCAGGCAGAGAACGTCAAGGAGAGTGTGCGCAGCAATATCCTCGGCTACAATTTCTCGATCCAGCTCCACTCACAGTTCGGCATCGCCTATGATGGGAGTAATGTCCGCTCCTGGGACGACTTTATGAAGAACGGCTGCACACTGCTTAAAGTGTCTCCTGACTCCAATTCAGATCTGGCACTCCTTCAGCTCAACTCGAAAACGACACCCACGGATAAATATATTTTCGACTATACGCAGTATGATGCCGACCAGGCAGACTTGAAGATTACCGATCCTCTGTATATGATTGGCTACAACCAGGGTATCAATCTTGCGCAGACAGACAACGGCATTCGGGTGCAGTTCACTACGGGTACAGTATCGCAGACCCCCGATGGCACTCGTGTCGTTTACAGCATTCCTTCCATGCAGGGCTCCAGTGGCTCTCCCGTGATTGATGCCCAGGGGCGCCTTGTCGCCGTCAACTTCGCTGGCAGTAGAGGCAGCGACAACTTCAACTTCGGTATTCCTCTGCTGCGCGTTATCACTTTTCTGAAATAGTTTTCTTCCAGTTTTCAAATGGATATACTAACACATTTCAGAACCATAGAGGAACTGACAAGGACACTCTCTCGGGAAAATAGACTGCTGAGCGAGATGTTCGAGAAGCGGAAGCTGATCAAGTTTCCTACAGCGCTGGCTATTGATTTAACTGGCGGTAATGAGGCTCGTTTGCGAAAACTTATCGACTATGGCGTGCTTGTTGAAACCGGCAATGCTGTTGAGATAGAGAGCGATTATCTGAACTTCTTTGAGGAAGTGTTGGATGTGAACGAAGAAATCAGTGTATTGAGCGTTCAGGAATGCATCAATACGTTGAAGGAATATATCGGCTATTATCTCAAGGAAACCAATGCGGTAAGGAAGGCTGGTTATCAAAACAGCGTGCGGCTGATCCTCAGGAAGACCGGCTTCAGAACCCTGAAAAACGTCGTGGACCTGAAGCGTAAGATGGATGAGACGTATAAACAGGAGCCCAACTATGCCATAAAGAAAGACAAGTTGAAGAATCTTGACGAGAAAAGTCACAGTATCCGTTCTATGATCAAAGAATGTGAGAAGCTGATGGACAATGAACAGGCTTTCTTCATCATGGCCAATGATCCTCATATGGCAAGGACATGCAGCGATGTGAGGCACGAGTTTGTGGAATCTTATCATGCGCTGATGGAGATCGACCGGCAGATCATCATCTACATCAATCAGATAGACAAGCAGAACAGGCTCTATAAGAAAATCCGCAGGCTGAAATACTTGCAGGATCAGTTGTTGATCAAGACTGACACGAATATCTTGCAGGTCCTTCAGGAAAGAAATCCATTGTGGATGGAGCCGCGGCAATACAACAAGATACGCTTGTCGGTCGAGATGCTTAGAGGAAACGATCAGATAGTGGATATCATGCGGCGCATAGCAGAGCGCAATGGTATTCAGAAAGCAGCAAGAACGGAGGCTGAACCCCTGACGGCAGAAGACTTGCAGGAGCATGTGAGACAACTGAAAGCTGTCGATCCCGAGGAAGTATGGAATGCTTTCGCAGCTTCCAACTATAATCTCTTCGACTTCATCTTGCGGTACGACTATCAAACAGAGCGAAGCATCGAAGACCATGCAGCTCTGTTCTGCCAGCTCGTTATCCTGCATTCTGATGACTGTCGGATGACAGGTGAGATGGCTACTTACCAAAACATTGAATACCCTATTGTCTATGCGAAATAACACACAACGAATCTATGAACGGCTGAGCCGTGGAGAATTTCTCTCAGAGGACAGCATCGACCCTGTCGTCCGTCATCTCTATGAGGACTTAGAAGAGAATATGGACGATTATGCCGACTATTTCAAGGAGATAGGCATAAGGCTTGAATCTGGCAACGGCTATTTCTATTTCTCAAGGATAGGCGAGGGGAAGCAGGCTATTGAGCAGAAGTTAGAGAGTTTTGCCAAGTGGCTCGACTATCTCGACTTCCTCAAGTGCTACAATCAGTCGTTTACGGCCGGCTTCCAGTTCCGAAAGAGCCATATGATTGAGCAGGTCAGCATCGACGTGGAACTGAAAGAGAAGGCGGGCCATCTCTTTCGGAAATATGGCGTCGGCTCCTATATTGAGATCGTGGACAAGTTGATACAGGAAATGCAAAGTATGGGCTTTGCCGAATGTGTCAACGAGCAGGATGAGACCTATAAAGTGACTTCGGCGTTCCGCTATGCTGAAGAATTGGTAGACATGATACAAATAGCCAACGAAGATGAACTACCTGAATAAAATCATATTTATCAACAGCGCTAATATCTCCTATGAAGAGATTGCGGTTAATGGTAATGTGCATTTTACCGGCACCCAGGGTGTGGGTAAGAGCACCGTGCTGCGATCCTTGTTGTTCTTCTATAATGCCGACAAGCACCATCTTGGCATCAAGCAAGGACAGAAGCCCTTCGATGAGTTCTATTTCCGCCAGTCCAATTCTTATATTCTCTATGAGGTGATGCGCGACAATGGTGCCTACACCGTGTTGGTAAGCCGTTATCAGGGGCATGCCACGTGGCGTTTTATCGATGCTCCTTATGAGAAAGAATGGTTTGTAGAAGACGATGGGCATGTGCTTAGTGATTGGATAAAGATACGGGAACGCATCGACCATAACGTCGTTGTGTCTGCACGTATCGACTCCGGTGTGCTGTTCAAGGATATTATCTTTGGCAATACCAATGATCATAAGTATACGCGCTATGCACTTGTGCGTAGTTCTCATTATCAGAATATACCGCGAAGTATTCAGAATGTCTTCCTAAATACCAAACTCGATGCCGACTTTGTGAAAAACACCATCATCCAGTCGATGTCCGATGAGGATCTGCCTATTGAGTTGCAGCCTTACAGGCGGTTGGTAACCAATTTTGAGCGGGAATACGATGAGATTGATTGTTGGTTCCGGCAAAATAGAGATGGGAGCTACCCTGTGCGCAATTTGGCAACAAAGATAGCGGAGCAAGGACGGGTCATTATCGCTCTTGGTCGCAAGTCGCTTGATTTGTGGCACATGTTGAATTATGTCGTAGCCGAGGACGAGCGAAAGATACCGCTCTTGGAGGTTGAGGCTGCTGCTGTAAAAAGCAATATCGATAAAGAGCAGGAGAGGGAGAAGGAACTTGCTTCTGATTATGGAAAAGAAAACAACTCTCTTAATCAGGATTTAGGTGCCAAAAAGAGCAAGCTCAAAGAGATCGCTCAGTCAAGGAAAGACTTTGAGGCCAAGAATATTGAAGAGAAACTTGCCCTTGCTGCCCGTGAGCCGTCTATCAAGCAGGAGAGGGCTGAAAAGCAGATGTTGCGTGACAATCTGCTTAAGACCTATTCTTCGATAGAGGAGAAAT
>Ga0256404_1007903_pt1 | contig 16429 bp, 21 predicted proteins | sample RumenRJG_01DNA_FD_185990 | JGI IMG/M metagenome (GOLD analysis project Ga0256404, IMG submission 185990) | Bovine rumen microbial communities from Lethbridge, Alberta, Canada - RJG_01 | ecosystem: Host-associated > Mammals > Digestive system > Stomach > Rumen | place: Canada: Alberta | collected...
AATTATTAGATACATCATCTTTCAGATTGCTAATAGCTTTTTCCAAAATCGGAATAGACTGTGCTCCTGTCTTTCCATAAATAGAACGAATACCTTTTTCACCTAGTACATTATCCTTGTAATAATGATTACTGTAATTGTACGTTACATTTAGGTGTAGTTCTGTCGTTCCATTGATGGCATACATACCACCACGCATAAAGTGAGGATGGTCTACATTCAATACTTCATGCGTAATCGGGTCTGTCAATTCAATATCATAGCTCATTTTTATCTCCCCTTTTCTACTTTTAATTTATGATACCATGTTTTTATAACTTTGTCAATATGGTAATATCAAAATATTTGTCAATATGGTAATATCAAAATATTTGTCAATATGGTAATATCAAAATATTTGTCAATATGGTAATATCAAAATATTTTTATTTATAAATATTTTTATTCTATGATATTTTATTTCATTAGTAGAAAAGTGTATAATATGAATTATTTTTCAAAAGGAATAGAGGGAAGTTCCCTTAATCCTGTATTAAAGAAAAATAGTATGTACTGATATATAGAAATAAAGTGCTTGCTATTTGTTTTTATATGCAGATATATACATCTTTCCCATATGCTTTTCTCTATCCTCCTATATATTTAATATAAAGTACCATGATGAAAGCTACCTTTTATTAGGTAGCTTTTTTTATTCTCTCAAAAAAGGTCTAAAAAATTTTTTGAAAAATTTTTAAAATAGGATTTTTTTATTTCCATTTTTGGTTTTTTATTTATTGTAACATTTGTCTTATATTCTAACATGAGTCACGTTATTATGCTATACTAATGTTTGTTTTTCAAAAAAAGGTCTAAAAAATTTTTTGAAAAATTTTTAAAATAGGATTTTTTCATTTTGGTTTTTGGTTTTGACCTATGGAAATTTATCGTTGTTATTTTCTATGGAATAATGCTCAAAAAAAGGTTTAAAATTTTTTTGAAAAATTTTTTAAATAGGATTTTTTCATTTTGGTTTTTGGTTTTTACCTATATAGAAATACGGTTTTCTATTGTGTGGCTCAATGTTATTTGCAGACTTTTTATTTATCTTGTTGATATTCTAGGATATTATCAAAAAAAAGGTAAAAAATTATATATAAAATTTAAGCGGTGGGTTCAACCTTAAAACCCCCTTAAAATAGCCTAAAATCTTCATTAAAAATTGCACGGTTTTAGAATAGGTTATATTAAAAAATACTAAGAAAAATAATTGTTTTAAAGTGGAAAATTTAATAAACTAATATAAAATTTAAAATAATTTAATTTGACAAGAAAAACCCCGCCCGAAAGATAAAACATTTTACAGAATTACAAGATATTCTGTCAAAATTGTAAAATGTTTTATCAAAAATCGGTAAAAATTAAAATATAGATTGATTGACGTTAAAATTTGTTAAGAATATAAACAAAAAACGGTTAAATTGCCATGAAAACAAAAAAAATTAAAAAATTAGAACATTAAAAACAATAATTTCGTTAATAAAAACAATAAAATTTTTAATAAAAAAGTTATTGACAAAATCACTAGTACATGATATACTATATACAGAGTTAAGGGAAAGGACAATCGTCCGATAGTTCAAAACAGGAGGAATAAAAAATGGAAACGATGAACGCACAGGTACAGGTCAATGTAGCTAACGAGCTTGCTATGGAGCTTGACAAAATCCGTAGCGCGAAAAAGGAACTCGCACGTCGCGAGAAGGAACTTATTTCTAAGTTCTATGAAGCAGGTATTCTGCATGATAACTACGAGCAGGAAGAAGTCACGACGGATAACGTCGTTATCCGCAAAATCCCTGCCTTGTCGGGCAAACGCTATGACGTAGACAAGGCGCGTGCGCTTGCAGATAGCCTTGCTATCAGTCGCAAAGAGCTTGTCAATCGTGAATGGAAATTCACGGTCAACGAGGAAAAGCTAAACGAGCTTGTGAGTGAAGGGAAGATTAGCGAGGAAGTGAAGGATAGCCTTGCAATCAAGGCAAACCGCATTAAGGTGGACGTAAAATAATCCACCAACAGGCAGGGAGTTTTTCTCCCTGCCTTTATTTTTTTTGTAATGTATTCTAATCAGATTTTAAGGTTGATTGACCATTTGTAAAATGTTTTATAATTATAAACTGAATTGAAATAAAACATTTTACAGTATATAACCGACGCCGAGCTATACACTATTTTAGCGAATTGTAAAATGTTTTATACATAGCGAGATTTTTATGTATACATGTATACATAAAAAATCTTTTGATTTAGGGTTGACAAGTAAATATAGGTGTGCTACAATATACTTGTAAGGTTGATAGAGAGACACCTTACAGAAACGGTTTAAGTATATAGGAGGGAATAATCATGGAAAGCACGGAACTGAAACAGAACATTGTCAATGCTATTGAAACGCTTGAAGAAGTTGAAGGGATTTCTTTGGAGGTGTGTGGGTCATGGCTATGGGTCGATGGTGATACCAAGCCTGTAAAGGATTTGATTAAATCCGTAGGTGGTAGATGGGCAGCAAAGAAGAAAAAATGGTATGTCCGTCCTGAAGGGGCTAAATGGTTTCATAGGAAAGAGCAGGACATGGAACGTATTCGTGAAGGATACGGAAGTGTCATGGTAAAAGAAGTCTAAAGACTTTATACAAGCAGGTGGATTTTTCCACCTGCTTTTTCATTTAGAAAAAAATGTCATACATTCTAATTAATTTTTAATTTAGGTTGATTGACCATTCTTAGATTATAAAACATTTTACATTATTTGAATGGTTATGTTTTGTGTAAAATGTTTTATCTTTCGTGTATTGAAAAAATTTTTCAAAAAAATATAAAAAAGGTATTGACAAATACAATGCAATAAGCTATAATGTATAGTGTAAGGTCAAAGAAACAAAGTAAACAGAACAAATGGAGGTAATTGAAATGAAGTATATGGTTATTACATTCAAAGAAATGCAGAAAATCTTAAAGAAGAATGGTTACCGGTTAGATAGACAAAATGGAGACCATTTTGTCTACATTAAGGAACATCATAATCATATCTCCATCAATCGGAAACTAAATCCGATGGTGGCACGTAGACTCGTCAAAGAAAACGGGTTGATTATTGAATAATCAACCAATAATATCATGGAGGGGCGAAAGCCCCTTTTTTATTGTCTAGCGTATAATAAAACATTTTACAATACTTGTAATTGGTAGATAGTGTGTAAAATGTTTTAAGTAGGAAAATCACAAAAATTATATTTTGTATACATAAAAAAGTTCTTGACATTTACAACAAAAGTGCTATAATAATAGATGTCAAGAGGAAATAAGCAAAAAAACAAATAAATAAAAAAACTCTTGACAAACAAAAAACTTTGTGATAATATATAACCATAGAGAGAAACAAGAAAATGGAGGTAATTAAAAATGAGCAAGAACATCAACGCGCTCCTGCGCCGTCTGAACCGCGAAAACTGTGACGTTTTCGATAACGTGCGAGAAATCCCGCACAAGGACATCGAAGTGTCCTGGACGGGGGAATACCCGCATCTCTGCGCAGGTACGTGGGAAATTTTGTTGTCCGGGGAGGATGTGAGCTACATCATCCCAAAAAACATCCGTTTTTCTCCGATGAACACGGAGAAAAACTACCACCAGTGGCATTTTGAAAACTGGTTAGATGTATGGGAAACTGTTCATCAAGGATTGCCATTTGACGAATGGCTATCGAAAAACTACCAATGGGTGAAAAAACTCCCATTGGATTCATCGCAGTACAATGAATTGTACGACGCAATCCGCAAAGAGGATTGGATTCATGGGAGCTGCGGCGGATGCATCTAATAAGAAATGGGGGCAATTGCCCCCATTTCTTATGTATAAATACTTAAAACATTTTACAAAATATCTATTGTATAAAATTGTAAAATGTTTTATAGTCTATACGGTCATAAAAAATTTCAAAAAAACATAAAAAAGGTATTGACAAATAAATGCAGATATAGTATACTTAGACCATCGAAAGGCGATAGAGAGGTCGCCAAGGTTCAGATTTATGGAGGTATGCTATTATGTTTACTGTTGCTAATGTCCTTACGGTCGCTTTCAATATGATTGCCAAAAATGGCTACGTCAAAAAGACGGTAGTCGATGGCGAACGTTGGGTGCGCCGTTACGGGCGCAATACGCTTGTTCCCAATTATGTGGAGCAGGATGGAAACACCTGCCGTGCTACGTTGAATGCACTCAAAGCAGGTGATGTCTCGTCTGATGAGACTCTTGCGGAGGCGTGCATTAGCACGTACTACAAGTTTGTGCAAGAAAACAGAAATGATTTTGGGCAGAAAATTCTTGCTTTGCTTTCCAAGCAGGAGCTTTCCGATGATGAAGTCATGCAGGTAGCATTTGTACCTGTATTCTACTTCAAACAGAAAAAGCACGATGAAGCCGTTCGTGCTCGTGAAGAAGAACGCAAGTCTTTTAACGATAGCCTTGCAGGTGGTTTTTTTGCAGAGGTGGGCGAAAAAGTCAACACATCTGTTACCCTTATTAAGCAGGGTGGTTTTGATGGTGCGTATGGATACACACACATCTATACGTTCCTGTCTGCCGATAAACACGTTCTCGTGTGGTTCAGTACGAAAGATATTGACGTGGAAATCGGTCAGATTGTCAATATCCGTGGTACGGTCAAAGGTCACAAAGAGTATAATGGTACGAAACAGACCATTATCACTCGTTGCAAGGTTAGCGAATAACCTTGCTAGAAGTTAGAGGGTTGAAATACCCTCTTTTTTTGTGTCTAAAATCGCTTCTAAGCGTGTTTAATTAGCAAGGGTATATAATTATACCTGTTTTGATTTTTAGACCGTCAGAAACGATTTTAGCACGTATGATTATAAAACATTGAATGATGTTTCTACAAAACATTTTACAGTACTTGTAACGTGTAGATATTATGTAAAATGTTTTATGATGGAAAATAATGAGCATAAAACATTTTACAATTTTGGTTTAGCCATTTTTTGTAAAATGTTTTATGAGATAGTATCAATCAAAAAAATCTATTTTTTTATAAAAAAAATCTTGACATTTATATTCAAAGTGCTATAATAATAAGTGTCAAGGGGATAGAGAAACCCAAGACAAACGGTTCAAAGGTGATTGAAAGGATTGTGATTACAATGGCACTCAAAAGATTTACCTATGAAAATAAGGTTGTGACGAAAATGCTCCATGAAGTCCTTGCGGACGCGAAAAGCGTCGGAATTGACTTCATCAAATTGGCGGAATTGCCAATTGATTTGAAGGTGTATCGCTCTAGTTGCGGTCGCCGCGCTATCGCTATGGCATTTAAGACATTCGATAAAGAGTGTCACCGCAAGATGTTCAAAATCGTCTTTTCAGATGAATATGCAAAGAAACTTACAGGCCAGCATGGTAAAACCGTTCTCATGCACGAATTGGTTCACACGTTGCCAAAATGCTTTAATCACGGCATGGAATTTAAGGCATGGGCGAGAAAAATCAATCGTCTCCTGCCAGGATACAATGTAGACACACGTTGCCGTGGGGAAGAATGGGAAGCGGTTTGCGAAATCATGGAGGGAAAGAGAATTGACGAACCGCGAAAGGTTCTCAATAATGAACCTGCAAAACCCATTGAACGTAAGTCGAATGATGAAATGAAAAATTTTATCGGTTCGATTACTATGAAAAATGGCAAAGTGAAAATCGTAGCTTTGAAAAACGCGCTTATTCATTGGATTGATACAAAAGACTTTGAAAAAGCACGTCAAGCGAAAATCCTTGTGCCGATTGCGTTTGACCTTGCTATGAATATGGCAGGTATGAAAAAACGCGCCAAGGCATTTGCAAGCTACAAGGGATAATGACGAAAGGGAGGGAGTAAAATCCCTCCCTTTTTGCTTGCCATACTATCCAAAATCGTTTCTAACAGGTGTTTCGCTATGATTAGGTAGTCTGATACCTATTAGCATTTTGAAACGGCATACAGGCGAAATAAGGTGTACCTATCATTGTTACAAAAATTGACAGGATAAAACATTTTACATTTTAGGATTGCGGTTCTGAAAAAGTGTAAAATGTTTTATCCTGTATCGTGTACGCATATAGCGTACACTTTTACAAAAAGTTTTTTCTTGTATACATAAAAAACATCTTGACATTGATACTGAAAAGAGTATAATAGTAAGTGTCAAAGGGAAATGGTTCAAGCGGGAGGTAATCAAAATGGAGTATATCGTTATGTATGTTGCGTTTGCTTTTGTAGGGTGCAAAGCATGGAACGGCTTTGTGAATATGTTCTAAAAGCCGTTCGCAAAAAATTTTAACTAATGGATAAAAAATTTCTTGACAAAGTAATCAAAGAGTGATATACTAAAGTCAAGAAATGAGAGATAAGGTTTTGATGGAGGTAATTAAAATGGATACGATGAACAAAGTCAACGAAATCATGGAAGCGACTGTAAAAAATCCTGCCTTGCAGGAAGTCGTGGAACTTGCCAAAGAACTTGACAAGGTTCGCGCACGTAAGCGCGAGGAAGCCCGCCGTGAAAAGGAAATCGTGGCAAAACTCTACGAGATGGGCGTTATCCATAAGGATGGTGACGAAAACGAGGAAATCACTATGGATAACATTGTTATCCGTAAAGTAATGGCTTTCAAACAGTACGATGTGAACCGCGCCCGTACTCTTTGTGACAGTCTTGGCATTAGCAGGAAGGAAATTGTAAAACGTCACTTGACGTTCTACGTTGACAAGAACGCGCTTGAAACGCTTGTCAACGAGGGTAAGGTGAGTAGTGATGTTGCAGATAGCCTTGCTATCAAAACTAGCCGTATCTACGTTGACGTAAAGTAAGTAGGTACGTCATGGGGGAATGAGAAATCATTCCCCCATTTTTGTTTTCAAATTTTCAGATAATATATTTTTAATCTAGGTTGATTGACTTTAATTTATTTTTAACCATTGAAAAGTGTAAAATGTTTTATCAAGATATTTTTTGCAACGATAAAACATTTTACAGATAAAATTCTTGCGTATGTTATGATGGTTCATATCCTAACAAAATCGCGTATAAGGCTATTTTATGTGTTGCCACATATAGTTATACCTAAAATCAATTTGAACGCGCTTACAGGCAATTCTAGGCGATATAAACGGATATGTATAACAATGGATAGTATGATATTGAATACAAAATCTGTCAAAAATTTTTTCGTATTTCTATAAAAAAGTACTTGACATTCTTTTCAAAACGAGTATAATATAAACTGTAAGAAACAAGAGAACTTACACAAGTTAGTTTTACTGTATGGAGGTAATAAAAATGGATGACGCAATTAAAATTCTCAATGGTTTTTTCAACAACAATATGATGGACGCATACCAGTTCCGTATCACCTCGCAAGGTGATAAGTATCAACTTGTTACTATTACCTTTGAAGGAGTAGATGCAGAAGAAGAAACCTGCTTCATTTCCGAACGTAATAAAGACGAATTTGAGAAACGTCTTTGGACGTTTATTGCGGGTGTACAGCTTGCGAAAAACGCGAAAACCGATGGTCTGTTTTGACAAAAAGGCAGGAATGGTATTTTTTCCTTCCTGCCTTTTTAATTATATTCGATATAAAACATTTTACAGTTTTTGTTCAATTGTTTTTTTGTAAAATGTTTTATTATTTGACCATATGATTTTGTATACAAAAATACATAAAAAAAATTTTGACAAACATAGTATAGTGTGTTATTATAAAGACAGTTAAGGGATACAGTTATTAAATGAATGTAGGTGTAGTTATGAAATAAAATCAAAAAAAAATAAATAAAAAAAATCTTGACAAAGCAAAATCAATATGCTATAATAAATATAGAAATTGAGATAAGGTTCAAAACATGAAGGGAGTAATTATTATGAAATTCGCAGATGTTTTCGCAGGTGTTAAGGTGTACAATATGACTTCACATAATTCGGAACGTGAAGTTCCGAATCAGTTCAAAATTCACGCCAATGGTGGCGTGTACTTTCAGAGTTATAATACAGTTATTGCGTTTGTAAAGAACAATCACGTATCCATTGTTCGTGGTGGTCTTGACTACTCTACGACTACAAACAAATGGTTGTATCAGTTCTTAGAGGAAGAAGCAGGGTTATGGCAATTGAATAAACGCAAGGTTTCCAAAATGATGGAAAAGGGAGAAATTGAAGTAGTAGACTAAAATCAATGGAGGGCGAAAGCCCTCTTTTTATTTGCGATAATTTCATAAAACATTTTACAAAAAATACGAGCTATAAATGTGTAAAATGTTTTATTCGTTATAACTACTAAAAAATTTTCAAGAAAATATACAAAAACTCTTGACAAACACAATAATCTGTGTTATACTGTTTACAGAGATAAGGAAATAGACAAATTCAGGAGGTAATTGAAATGTACTACTACGTTAAAGAAGTTGCGTCTCGTGATGGGAAATTCAGAGGAAAAGAGGATATTAAAATCCGTAAATTCAAAACTTACGCAAGAGCGCAGATTGCATTTAACAAGAGCGCAAATGCTTTGCGTGAAATGATGGATAAAGCCCTTGCGAATGGCGCAGATTTTACGAAAGATGATAACATCGTAAGTCTGTTGATGTATTACAGTAATCGTTCGTACAGAAGGATTGGCGTTATTCTTTATCAGAAGTGAATAAAATCCCTGCTAGAAAAAATAGTCTAGCAGGGATTTTATTTTTTGTTATATATTCTAATAGAATTTTAATCTAGGTTGATTGACTTTTGTAAAATGTTTTATCAACTAGCAGATGTTTCAAAATAAAACATTTTACAGTAATTTTCTGACGAAAGCCCATGATTTCAATCGTGGGATGAAGTCAGAGCATGAATATATTTTCTGAAAAGTATTGATATATACAAAATATGGATGTATAATAATAGTATAGGAGGTGATATATTATGGTCAAGACGTTCAAGTTTAAGCTATTTCATGCAAAAAGAAATAAAAAACTTCATAGAAAAATTAATATAGCAGGATTAATTTATAATCATTGTATTGCACTTCATAAAAGATACTGGCATTTATATCATAAGTCATTAAATTTATATGATTTACAAAAGCACATAACTAAGTTAAAAAAGATTGAACGATTTAATTATTTAAAAGAATTAAACTCACAAACAGTACAGGATATTACGGAGCGTATTGACCGTGGATATAAATTATTTTGGAGAAATTTAAAGAATAAAAAGAAAACTGCACCACCTAAATTCCGTAAAATACGAAAATATAAATCAATTACATTTAAACAAACTGGTTGGAAATTAGATGAAGAACATAGCACAATTTATATCCAAAAACAAAAATATAGATATGCAAGAAGTAGAGATATTGATGGAAAAATAAAAACTGTAACTGTAAAAAGAGACACATTAGGTGATTTATATATTTATTTAGTATGTGAACTAGCAGATAAAGAAATTAAACCACGAACAGGTAATAGCGTCGGGTTTGACTTTGGGTTTAAAGGGAACATGCTAATAGCAGAACAAAAAGAAAATGATATAAAAGCACCAAGTTTCTTTAGAGACATGAAAAATAAAATTACAAAAGCTAATCGTAAATTTTCTAGTAAAAAATTAAAATCAAATAATCAAAAGAAAGCTAGATTAGAATTAGCAAGATTATATCGTAAAGTAACAAATAAAAGAAACAACTATCATTGGAAATTAGCTAAATATCTTTGTAATAAGTATTCTATCATTTGTTTAGAAAATCTTAATGTGAAATGGATGCAAAGAAATCATGGCAAAAAAGTAATGGACTATGGATTTTACGCATTTACAAACATTCTTGAATATATTGCTAAACAAAATGGAACACAAATTATTAAAGTAGATAGATTTTTCCCATCTAGTCAACTATGTTCTAATTGCGGTTATAAAAATACAGAGATAAAGAACTTGAGTATTCGTGAGTGGACGTGTCCTAATTGTGGTAAACACCACGATAGGGACAGAAATGCTGCTAGGAATATTCATGTAGAAGGTTTAAAAAGTGTTTCATAATATATAAATATAGGCAGGGCATTGTCTATCTATAGGAGTTTTTGTAAGACTGCCGTGAGGTAGCGAAAAACGTTAGTCACTTGGGAATCCCACGAATTTATTCGTGGGAGGATGTCAAATAGCGTTTTCTGCCATAGCCCAGTATAACTGATATTCAATGTTATATTTACCTGCACTATGCGTAATAACCTTATTTTTCACATAATATGTTACATAAACATTATCATCTACTTTGTAATGTACCATTTCCATTTTAACAGGAATACGATGTGAATAGTTATCCATGATAACCATAGAACCAATTCGTTTACAAGGGATAATATAACCTTTGTAAATCTCATGCCTATTATGTTTTTTATCGGTATATACCTTAACTTTCATTACATTGTTTTCCAAAGCTAGGTACTGATTATTTACTGTATCAGATACAAGTAAATAGTTTGTATTACCGTTTACATATTGATTTTGGTATGGTTTTATACTTGCAAAAGCAATAGACGAAAAAAGCATAAACATAAACGTAATAACAAAAATTTTCTTCATTTTATAAAACCTCCATTAATCTTCTAACTGATATTCAGAAACTTTTACTTCACCTTTACAAATATTATTAAGCATTTCCAAAACAATATTGTGCTTAATATGCTTATTCGGTTCAGATAGAGCTTTAATTTCCTTCATATTGCGTTTGCTTCTATCTGTTGGTAAAATAATATATACCTTGCCAACAATATCAAAAGTAATCGTTTCATTTTCTTTATCAAAATGATAACTAACTACATTAGGGTAATCAATATTGCCATAGCACAATTCACCCTGTTGCAGATACCTTGCCATATAGTTATAATAGTTATCATCAGGATTCGTTTCGCACATGGAAACGATATAGTTGTGAAGATTCTTTGTAATTGTACCTTTCACAACAAAGTCGTACTTTGTATTGTTGATTACATTGAACATATTATCCATTGTTTATCCCTACCTTTCATTATTTATATTATACCACATATATATATGTTTGTCAATGATAATTTTATTATAATTTTTGTTTTTAGAATAAGTCACACTACAAAACATTTTACAAAAAACACGTTTAGGTGAAAAATTGTAAAATGTTTTATAAAGTATCTAAATAAAAAAGGAACGGATAATCCGTTCCTTTATGGAGGCTATAGAGGATTTTAATCCTCGTCATCACCCCCAAACAGATGGAAGAATTTTTCAAAGGCGTCCCAACACTCCGCGCTCGTCCCGCTAATGAGCACCTCGCGCTCGTCAGCGTTAAGGAACGGACAGAGGTCTTGGATGTACCCATCACCATCTGCCCAACGCTCCACCGCCTCGACCTGCTCGGCAGACTTAAGCAGGACGTGGTGGAACTCGCCACACACAGGGCAAGGCTTGGTGGACGCGCCCCACGTACCATCCCAAACACCATCGACCGCATTCTTGATAATTGCCAACATAACACATACCTCCTGTGAACTCTCTTGTTCCCTTCGACACTTATATAATAACACACTATGAAAAGTTTGTCAATACTTTTTTTATAAATCCTGCAAAAAAAATTTGCATCAACATATGAAATTTGTCAGATATTTTACATCTAAAACCTTCAAAAAACATTCCTTTCTACTAAATTGAATGTTTTCTCTACCAATATATTATCAAATAATATGTACTCTGTCAATATTTTTTGTATCAAAAATGTCTAAAAATTGTTTATGCTATAAAAAAGCCTTGCGACTATCATATCGCAAGGCTTCTCTTTATTCTAAATAAATATATATATATGAATTACTTAGCCCATTGGAATCATGTCCCTTCTATATGGATTGAAACTTAGCTTTTCTCGAACCATCGTGGTTAAATATAATAATAAAATATATATGTTCTCACTCGCTAGAGTTTATTCAGCTTTTTCTTCATTCTGCTCACTTCCTTTTCCCTTGGATTGATTATATTGTATCATAACTGAACTACTTTGTCAACAGTTTTTTAAATTTTTTTCTTTAAGGTATCAACATCATAAACAGTTCCGTTCAATTGTTTCATTTCCTTATCTCTGATTACATGATACCACACACAAAACAATTTGTCAACACTTTTTTATAAAAATAAAAAAATTTTTTAGCCAATAAAACATTTTACAATTTATAGAAACAGAAGTTTTGTAAAATGTTTTATGATAATATGGCAAATAAAAAAGAGGGTTTCCCCTCTTTTTGTTAAATACACCCACCACAAGAGCCATGAATCCAATCACAATCGCTAATTGCGTCATACAGTTCTTCATACTGTGAAGAATCAATAGGAAGTGATTTGACCCATTGGTTTTTAGCCAACCATGCGTCAAACGGCAATCCATGATGAACGGTTTCCCATACGTCTGCCCAATTTTCAAAATGCCATTGAAGATAGTCATTCTCCGTATTCATAGGAGAATCCTGCAAGTCAACAGGGATACAGTCAGAAACATCATTACCATTGATGATGATAACCCATTTACCTGCGCACAAGCAGGGATATTCACCTGTCCACATGACTTTGATTTCATTTTTCATTTTATATCATTCCTTTCAATATTTCTTTCAACCTTGTATACTTAGTATAGCACAGAACATACGTTTTGTCAACACTTTTTTTATACACCATATAAAATGAACCACGCCATATAAAATGAACTATATGAATAAATTGGAAATATAGCTTAAATCGCTTTATTTTCGCCTGTAAGGTGGTTCTACAATCAAATAGGTATAAGTATATGTGTTAGCAAACAAAGTCGCTCATACGCGAAATATGAAGTAATTAAAACAGTTACATAAATTTACAAATTGAAATTTTGTAAAATGTTTTATATAAAAAAACATAAAAGAGGATAGGTAATATACCTATCCTCTTTTATTTACGAAAGAGTGATTACAAAATATAGTTTTCTACATATTCAATGATTTCATTATTATCTTTTGTTTCACAAAAATCGTAAAGCCAATTTGTTAGCTCTTTTCCATCAACAAATTTTGATATTGCTTTAGGTAAGGAACAAGATACAAGCGTTCCTGTTGGATTAGCATAGAAACAATCATCATTATACTTAAAATTATCCATTACAATACTATCTTTATCATCATAACCACAAGTATAAGTTTCAAAATCTTCCATCAAAAATGGCATAGGTAATGTTTCTTCATAGGCATATCTTTGATAAAGTTTCAGTTTATCCTCTAATGACAAATCATTGATGAATTTTTTAATACTATTCATTGTTTATCCCTCCAAGAAAAACTGTAAAATGTTTTATTTACTTATATGATATACCTAGTTTAATAAAAAGTCAAATGAAAAAGAGGTGAGATATATATCTCACCTCTTATATGTTTTCGTTAATTATCAATATCAGTAATTTCTGATGTATCCTCCCCCATTTCATCAAGCTCGTCAATCAAATCATCATATTCGCTTGACAGTTCATCAAGCTCGTCGTTAAAATCGCTAAAACCGTTATAGTTTTCACGATTTTCCATTAGATAATCACTATCAATGTCATCACCAAAATTGCGAACAACATCCCATGCAGAACCGCTTTCTGCATTCCCGTATCCATCGAACCAAAAATACTCATCACGAGTATTAAAATCATTACTAATTCTGTCAATGATTTCTGTTGGAGAAAGCCCCTGCATGAGTTCATCAAACGAACTCATATATTCTGGTCTTTCGTAAGAATTGGAATCGCAATAGTCGATAATGATTTCGACTTTATCATCATCGTCAAGGTTATCAAAAACATTAACGATGTTTTCCACCTTATGAGTATATTCGTTACGGATTTCTTCAAGGCGATTCATGATTTCTTCTTTCGACATTTTGATTACCTCCATTTTTCAGAACTTGTTTCTCTCTATGGTTATATATTACCATAGATTTATTTGTTTGTCAAGAGGTTTTTTATTTTTGTTGTTTTGTCTCTCTTTCCTCTTGACACTTATATAATATCATATATAGATATATTTGTCAAGAACTTTTTTATATATATTTGTCAAAATTATTCACATAAAACATTTTACAATTTCGTGTATATTCATTTTTGTAAAATGTTTTATTGTTATATATTGAAAAGCAGGAAGAAAAATCTCCCTGCTTTTTTCATTAATGACAAATAATATTCAAATCATATTTCCATACCACATTTTTATGATAATCATTTTCATTATCATACGTTTTCAAATGAAGGTCGAAAATGTCTTTCAACTGTGGGAACATATCTTCTTCTTTACTCATACAAGCACCACAAGATTCCCAATGGTAACGCTTGTCTATTGTATGTTTTTTTGTTGCTTTTGTAGTAATGTGAGTTACGCTAAAATATGGTTCTTGATTACCAAGTTTACGCAAACACCCATAGATAATAGTTACCATACCATTTTCAAAATGCCGACCAAGTTCTGTTTCATTCTTAAACATTTTAATTACCCCCATTGATTGATTTATCTTATGAACCTCTCTATGCTTATATAATACCATAGTTTATTTATTTTGTCAATAACTTTTTTATATTTTTGTTCATCATAAAACATTTTACAAAAAGTATATAACAGAATAATGTAAAATGTTTTATTATGATATATCAAAAAAAGAGGGATTTGTGATTATCCCTCTTTTCGTTAATCCATATAAAATTCTTTACCACCACATTGACACGTATAATTTTTTGCGCCATTTCTCATAACGGCTTTCACAAATTTTGACATTCTATGGTAACGCCATGTAGCACCACATTTAGCACAATGACAAATATAAGTCTTACGATTAACGTTAGCTTTCACAACGTCTCTAATGCTATCATATGCTTCTTTAGACGCATACGTTCCGATGTTTGTTCCGTAAATGCGATTTACTCTACGTGCCATTTCTTGAAATTTTGCGCCATGATGATTCATTTTGCAATATGGCATAGCATGAATAAGTTCATGTAAAATAGTTTCCTTTATCGCTTCTTTACTACCCTCTTTTACAAGGATATTGCTAATTGTGATTATAGCCGTTTCCGTTCTATGATTACAGGAACAAGTACCATAAACCTTGTATTTCCTACTGTTGAACCTAACAGAAATCGGATAAACAGAAAACCCATATTCAATCAATTCTTCTCTATATGCGTAAAGCATATCAACAATTTTCGACTTCTGTTTCTCACTAATCTCAACAACCATTTTGAAAACCTCCTGTAATGAACCTATTGTTTTCTCTATGGTTATATATTACCACGAATTGATAATTTTGTCAACAGTTTTTTTATAAGCAAATTTCGTGCTTAAAACATTTTACAAAAAAACGTATTGACGAATAAATGTAAAATGTTTTATTGCGATATATTAAAAAGAGGAAGGTTTTACCCTTCCTCTTTTCTTTTATCCCATAGCGGGATTTTCCTTTTTAAACTCTCTATAGTTCAGATGGAAAACATTTGAAACACTATCCACAAGCGTTTTACGGATATTTACGAAAAGCGTTTCAATTCGTAAATGCTTTGCAAGACGCTTGTAAATATAGCCATTTTTCGTCTGCCAACGCATAACAAGACGAACGGCATCCTTGCCATTGTCACGCATTTTATTCGTGCGTTTATCCACCGCGCTATAGATTAAAATATCCACAGCGGGATTTTTTGTTTTCATTTTATAGACATATTCATACGTTTCTGTTTCTGGAACAAAATTCCCAATGTAGGCAAGATGATAAGCATCTGCCATTTTACGCATGGTCTGTACAAACTGTGCTTTTGTGTATCGTGTGTATTTCGTAGCCATGATGTATTTCCTCCTGTATTTCAAACCGTGTTTCTCTCTATGGTTATATATTACCATAGAACGGATATTTTGTCAAGAGGTTTTTTATAAAAAATATCTTTTTATAAAACATTTTACAAATCCATACAAATAAAAAAACAGATACATAAGTATCTGCCACAAATCAAACCCAACGTTTAAGCTCACGCTTTACATCCCTCTCGCGCTTCTGATTGCGCTTATCGGGAATAACCTTGCAAGCATACTGATTACTTGCAAGACTAGCAAGCGTAGAACTTGCATGGTGAACTTTATGGTGGGCATTTGCTTTTTCAATCTTCGTCATCTTAAATCTACCTCCATTAACCTTTTGTTTCTCTCTATGGTTATATATTATCATACTACAATCTATTTGTCAATACTTTTTATATAAAAATTTTATTCAGTTCAATTATAGTTTTTCAGTAACATAGTTATTCTAGTCATTGTATCAGTTACTTTTTGTTTTTGCTTATTGTTCATTGAATGATAT
>Ga0256404_1007906_pt1 | contig 16428 bp, 13 predicted proteins | sample RumenRJG_01DNA_FD_185990 | JGI IMG/M metagenome (GOLD analysis project Ga0256404, IMG submission 185990) | Bovine rumen microbial communities from Lethbridge, Alberta, Canada - RJG_01 | ecosystem: Host-associated > Mammals > Digestive system > Stomach > Rumen | place: Canada: Alberta | collected...
CAAAAACAGGACACGGGCCGGGGCCTTCACCGGCCGTTTTTCCGATTCCTCCTTTCAGTTTCTTGCTATGATGACCGGAACGGAGGTTTACGGTGTCATAGCCATAGATATGGATGAAAGAGAATTTACAGAGGTGGAGCAGACCATACTTCTGTCCATCATAGGAGAATGCAGTATTCGTATGGAAAACCGCAGGATCGCCATAGAGCGTGAAAAGGCGATGATCCTTGCAGAAAGTGAGCGTTTCAGAGCAAATCTTCTGAGATCCATCTCCCATGACATCCGGACCCCGCTTACCTCCATATCCGGAGATGCCTACACCCTTATGAACAGCGAGAGTGAACTTTCCGGGGATGAACGACACAGGATTTACACGGACATTTACGATGATTCCATGTGGCTGATAAATATGGTTGAAAATCTTTTGTCCATCAGTAAACTTAATGAGGGCGTGAAGCTGATGAAAACTCCGGAGGTGGTGGAGGATGTGCTGGAGGAGGCACTGAAGCACGTGGACAGACACGTGAGTGAGCACAGGATCATAAAGAACTTTGATCATGAGTTCATCATGGCGGAGATGGACACCAGACTCATCATGCAGGTGGTGGTAAATATTGTAAATAATGCCATCAAATACTCACAGACAGGATCAACCATAGTTGTCTCCGATGAAAGGGATGGAGAGTATGTGGCAGTACGGATAGAGGATAACGGACCCGGGATAGCTCTTAATGTTATGCCTCATATTTTTGATCCATTTTACACCGGCCATAATCGGGTTGTGGATGCGGGAAGAAGTCTGGGTCTGGGACTCAGCCTTTCGAAGTCCATCATTGAGGCCCATGGCGGCACCATCACAGCATACAGAGTGGAGCCTCACGGCGCAGGCTTCTGCTTCAGACTGAAGATCATAGAAATATAGTCCACTGATGGAATAGCCGGTTTAATCGGCGTTTCCATGAGTTTTTCATATTTGTGATTAGAGAATATCCCGGGCTGAATGGATGTTAATGGCTGATCAGGAAAGGTGTCAGCCCCAAATACGATTTATGAAGGATTTTATATGACGGAAAATATACAGATTCTCGTGGTGGAGGATGACAACTCGATCAGAAACCTCATATCCACAACATTAAAAATAAACGGCTACAGATACGAGACGGCGGCAACCGGGGAGGAGGCGCTGGGGAAATGCATCATGCTTCATCCTGATGTCATGCTTCTGGATCTGGGACTCCCTGATATGGATGGTAATGAAATCATCCGGAGCGTAAGAGAGTGGTCCACCATGCCCATCATCGTGATCAGCGCAAGAAGTGAAGACTCGTCCAAGGTTCAGGCTCTGGATCTGGGAGCAGATGACTATCTGACAAAGCCATTTTCCACCGAGGAGCTGATTGCCAGACTTCATACAACCCAGAGACGCTTGTCATATCTCAATCGTAATGAACAGGAATCTCCCATTTTTACAAACGGGGATATGTGCATAGATCTTCTGAAGGCCGAGGTCCGGATCAGGGATGAAGTGGTACATCTGACGCCTACCGAATACAAGATACTGAAACTTCTGTCTGAAAACGTGGGCCGTGTACTGACCTACAACTACATGACTGACCATATCTGGGGCGGAGACCTGAGCTCTGATAAGGTATCCCTCAGAGTTCACATAGCAACACTCAGGAAAAAGCTGGGGGATGCGGAGACGGAGCATCCTCAGATAGAGACCCACATGGGCATAGGTTACAATATGATAAGGTATAGTGAAACTTAACCAGGCGTCAACGGTGCCTGGTTTCCCTGTAAGCTGGTTTTTTTGACACTTACACCACGATGTGATAAAAACGATTCATCATTTGCAAAAGAAAAGCTAAAACAGTACAATACAGTCTGACCGAAACACGGAAATACGTATAGGGTCAGGAAGGTTTTTCCAGATGATAATTATCGCGATTTTCATAATACTCATCATCATTCTTATCGCAGAGATATTTCGCTACAACAAAATCAAGGCCAATGCTTTCAGCGAAGAAGAGGTGACAAGAGCTGCAGAGGAGCAGGCCAGAAAGATAAAATACAAGGATCCTGTGATCACCTGCCGGTACTGCGGTGCTGCCATCGATACAAGTCTCTACAAGATATGTCAGCAATGCGGCGGCCCCTATGATGACAATCCGGAGTGGACAGAGAGACATGAAGTAAAGGATTCCTTCATAGAGGAAGGCACAGCAGCAGTCATCGCAAAGCGGGAGAAAAAAGCAAAAGCCGAAACTGAACAGATCATGAAAAGGATAAAGGTGGAAATAGCAGTGATTTCCGGAATCCTTTTATTCATGATGGCTCTTGCAGCCTTCGGTTACTATCTTTATGACTATCATCGTTATCAGAGAAATGAAGATGTTAACGGGAACAATCATCATTACGTGGCAGCTGATTATCAGATAGAGGGCGACGGGGTCATCTACGATAAGGACGGTGTAAAGATATCCGTTACAGGAATATATGTTGAGGACGGTCCGGAAAGTCAGACCTATGATGAAGAGAACCGAAATACAAAGGTTGGATTCCATGTTGAGAACGGCCTCGGGAAAAACATTACCATCGCCATGAAGCTGAGCGGTATAAATGGAGTCATCAATCAGCGAAGCTACATCTATACCTATGATTCCTTCAGGAAGAGAGCTGATGTCACCTTTTATGAGAAGCTTTATCCCGAGCCGGAGGATGAAGTTTCGGAGATGATTTTCGATTATATAGAGGTGAGCGCCATTGACTACACATACACAGGCCGCCTCAAGGAACCGGTGTATCTTCATACAACTGCGGAGAAAAAGGACACGCCGGATTTTTCTGACAAAAAGAAGATATATTCTGCCAATGACATCGATATCTACGCATCCTTCGATGACGATAAATATTTTTATGGATATAAACTGTTTATAGTAAATAATTCAGACAGAGAATATGCTCTGAATAACCTTGAGCTTAGGCTCGATGGAAGCCCTGTCGGGATTGAAAATATACATGATGGAATGCTTCCTGCCGGCTGTATCTATGAAACCGACCGGATTCGCTCCTATGATGTAGAGCTTTCGGAGATGTTAGAAAAGAAAGCCGAGATAGCCATTTCTTTTGTGGATAAGAAAACTCATCTGTATGATTTTTCAACCGGATTCATGGATGTGAGTGACCTCGCGAAGGCAGCCGATGTTGACGCTCCCACAAGCTAAGGCCTGATGAGTTATTAGCCATAAGTGAGTGGCAAATACTTTTGACACTCACGGAACTGTATAAATAGTAGTGAATTGCCTGATAGACTGCTTTCCGGACTTTATTTTTGTGTTGTGAACAATTAAAATAAATAGCATAATGTAATAAATAAAAATCTGTTTTCTCAGAAAGGAAGTGTCGCTATGGAATTTAAAGAAGTGGTAAAGAATCGTTATTCATGCAAGAAGTACAGCGAAAGAAAAGTTGAAAGAGAAAAGCTTGATGAGATCCTTGAAGCAGGACGACTTGCGCCTACTGCGAAGAATCTTCAGGAACAGCATATTTATGTTGTAGAGTCTGAGGAGAACCTTGCAAAGATCGACAAGGCGACTCCGTGTCGTTATGGTGCACAGACTGTCCTTGTTGTGGCATTTGACAAGAACAACGTCTTTACATATCCCGGTGACAAGAGAGATTCAGGAGTTGAGGATGCATCTATAGTGGCTACACATCTTATACTGGCTGCAGCAGATGCCGGTGTAGACAGTTGCTGGGTCAATTTCTTTGATCCTGATAAGCTTGCAGAGGATCTGGGTCTTCCTGAGAATGAGGAAATCCTGATGCTTCTTGATATCGGTTATGCAGCAGAAGGTGCCGGCCCTCTTGCAAATCATGGCAGCAGAAAAGAACTGACAGAAACAGTCAGCTATATCTGATAATTGTATGGCTGCCTGATTATGTAAAGGAATTTACCGGATATGCTTAGAAGGCTACAGTTGACGAACTAACGGAAATCTGATTAGCATGAGTCTATAGATATCACAATGCGTAAATCCATATAGATAATACGGCCCGGGAGCTGATGGAGACTAAAAATCTCTGTCGGCTCTTTTTTTATTTTTCCGTGAGCCTTTGCGGAAACTCGGAGTACGAGTTAACGGACAGGTCGTGTGTTAGTATACAATAAATTTGATCAGAGATTTTTAGTTACCAGAGGAGCTCTAGAGCGAACAGATGTGAAGGCACTGGCTGCATTTTGTTGTAAGGATCAGGTTATATAGGACATATTGCAGTATAATAAGAAATATAACAGTAGACCGGAAGACATTAACGATACAGGATTGATCAAATCAAAAGGCGATTTCGTGAGAGGATATCGGAGGACAAAGAATGTATCTTGCACATATAAATGAAGATGGGAGAGAGCAATCTATAAAGGAACACCTTAATAATACAGCAGAGATGGCTGCGGAATTTGCAAAATCTTTCTGCATGGAAAAGCAAGCTTATGCAGCAGGACTGTTACATGATATCGGAAAATATTCTGAAGCTTTTCAAAAAAGACTTCATGGGGGACCTAAAGTTGATCACTCAACGGCAGGTGCTTTTGAAGCATATAAGAATAGTATGGCGATAGAAGCTTTCTGTATTGCCGGCCATCATGCAGGATTACCTAATCGTGGTGGGCGCGCAGATTTTGAGGGAACGTCATTAAATGCAAGAATAAATCGCGCCGGAAAAGTCGGTTTGCCTTGCTATAAAGCATGGGAAAATGAGATTAGTCTGCCTAAAAATGAGCCTGATTTTACTAATGATATGCTTGAATTATCTTATAAAATAAGAATGATTTATTCCTGTCTGGTAGATGCGGATTTTTTGGATACGGAACGCTTTATGACAGGAGAACTTGATCGCGGAAGAAAAATGGACGTGACGGTGCTTGAAAATAATCTTAACAGGTTCATTTCGCCATGGTTTCCTGCAAAAAATGAACTTAACAGGTTGAGGTGTGAAATTCTTAAACATGTAATAGAAGAGGGAAGAAAATTATCTCAAGGTTTATATACACTGACAGTTCCTACAGGAGGGGGAAAGACGGTAGCATCGTTGGCATTTGCCATAGAACATGCTAAAAGAAATGGGCTAAAACGAATAATTTACGTTATTCCATACACATCTATCATTGAACAAACTGCAGATGTATTTAGAAAGATACTTGGCGAAGAAACGGTGCTTGAACATCATTCCAATGTTGAATGTGGAGAAGATGAGGATTCGCTATTTTATCTGAGGGCTACAGAGAATTGGGATATGCCGGTTGTGGTAACTACAAGTGTCCAGTTTTTTGAATCATTTTATAAAAATAAATCTTCTTCCAGCAGGAAACTTCACAACATAGCAAACAGTGTAATCATATTCGATGAGGCCCAGATGCTTCCTGTTCCGTTTATGAGACCGTGTATTTCATTGATGACGGAACTTGTTAAGCATTATTACACATCTGTTGTATTATGCACAGCGACTCAGCCTTCGTTAAACAAATTGATAAAGGAATATGATTTTAACTATCAGCCGTATGAGCTGTGTCCGGAAAATTATTACGATAACGACTTATTTAGAAGGGTATCATTCACATTTGACGGTACATTCTCATATGAAAAGCTGGTTGATTGTTTGAATGAAAATGACCAGTACCTATGCATAGTCAATTCAAGAAGAGCAGCGCAGCAGATTTATTCAATGCTGGGAGATGAAGGATGCTATCATCTGTCAACGAATATGTATCCGGCACATAGAAAAACAGTTTTATCAGAAATAAGAAAACGACTTAGTGATGGGATGCCATGCAAGGTTATATCTACTTCATTGATTGAGGCCGGAGTAGATGTCGATTTTCCTTACGTATATAGGCAGATTGCTGGTATTGATTCACTTTTACAGGCCGGAGGTCGATGCAATAGAGAAGGAAAACGTAACAGGAAAGAGAGCTTAGTTCATGTTTTCGACCTGGAATGTGGATCTCCGGAAATGTTTTCTACGCAGATTGGTGCAGCAGAATATGTCATAGAGAAGTATAACGATATCACGAGTAAGAAAGCAATAAAGGCCTATTTTGATCAACTATTCTATCTGAAGGGCGAGAATGCACTTGATCAATATCAAATTATAACCAAGTTAAGGGACAAATTGGCATTTCAAGATATTTCGGATCAGTTTAATCTGATAGATAGTGATACGAGAACGCTGTATATTGAAGTTGAAGAGAACTGTATGTTTCTGGAAAGAGCACGTCTTGGTATCGCCGGAAAAACGGATTATCGTAAACTTGGACTATATGGAGTTAATATCTATGAATATCAATACAAACAATTAAAAGATCATTTTGCGGTTGAAGATTTAGAAAACGGAAGCTGTATTTTAATAGATAGTAGTTTATATAGTTCAGATGTTGGACTTGATTTGGATTTTAAAGTCGGTGAAGCAATTATGATTTAAAACAATTTTCTATGTTGGGAGGAAATGATGGCAATAAAGGTTGAAGTATGGGGGGATTATGCATTGTTTACCCGCCCTGAAATGAAAGTGGAACGAGTGTCGTATGATGTCATAACCCCGTCAGCAGCAAGAGGAATACTGGAAGCCATTTACTGGCATCCGGGTCTCAGATGGATCATAGACAGGATTCATGTATGTAACCCTATTCAGTTTACAAATATTCGGAGAAATGAAGTTAAGTCAAAGATCAGTGCCCGCACAGCCAAATCAGTGATGGAAAACGGAAAGGGAGAGCTGTATCTTAATACGTCTTCTGATATCCAGCAAAGAGCCTCTATGGTATTGAAGAATGTACGATATGTTATAGAGGCACATTTTGAAATGACAGATAAGGCAGCCCAGGGGGATAATCCCGGAAAGTTTCAGGATATTATGAAGAGAAGATTGAACAGGGGACAATACTACCATCAGCCATGTATGGGATGCAGGGAGTTTCCTGCATATTTTAAAGAAGCATCTGATGACATAAGGGTTTCAGAACAGCTTAATGGTGAAAAGGACCTGGGATTCATGCTGTATGACATGGATTACAGTAACCCTGAGGATATTCAGCCGATGTATTTTCGGGCAAAGATGATTAATGGAGTCATTTGTGTACCGGACTATAACAGCGAGGAGGTGTTGAGGTGATACTTGAATCGTTAGTGAAGTACTATGAAGCACTGGCGGAGAAAGGTGAACTTGCAAAGCCAGGGTGGAGTCAAGTTGATGTAAGTTATGCTCTTGACATTGATATCAATGGAAATCTTAAACGTGTAATATCCTTGAAGAAACAGGATGGAAAGAAACTTGTTCCGCAAAAGATGTCAGTACCATCTCAGACTAAAAGATCAAGTGGTATAGCACCCAATTTTTTATGTGATAATTCCACTTATTTTTTGGGGATTGATAACAAGGGAAAACCGGATCGATCAAGAGATTGTTTTTTGGCAACAAAAGAATTTCATGAAAAAAGGTTACCAGAAGAAGACAATGCAGCTATAGCAGTTATTAATTTCTTTGATAAGTGGGATACTGAGAAGGCTGAAGAACATCCGGCACTACAGGAATATAAAATTGATATATTAAAGGGTGGTAATCTGGTTTTTCTTTATGATGGAAAATTCGTACATGAATATGAAGCAGTAAGGCGAAAATGGGATGAGCTATATGGTGGGGCGTCAAAAGATGAAAAATACAGATGCAGCGTGACCGGAAAGGTTGATTCAGTGGCTACTTTGCATCCAACTATCAAGAGGATACGTAATGCGCAGTCATCAGGAGCGTCTTTAGTATCCTTCAATGCACCGGCATTTACATCATTTGGCAAAGAGCAGGGAGCAAACGCTCAAACCGGAGAATATGCAGCGTTTGCTTATGGAGAAGCTTTAAACTACCTGACGGAGAGAATAACTGATAAAAATTATCTGGGGAATACAGCCATATTGTTTTACGCAATAAATGGTGAGCGCGAATATCAAGATGCGTTCAGTGCGATATTTTTAGGAAATGATGACTATTACTCGAAAGAAGACTTGATGAAGCTGGTTGAAGATATATGTGAAGGACATGCTGTTGATTTTGAAGATAAACGCTTGGATCCTCAAATGGAGTTTTATTTATTAGGTTTGGCTCCGAATAATGCCAGATTATCTATCAGATTATTTGAAAGAGGAACATTCGGAGGGTTTATAAAAAATATAAAAGAACATCAAGACCGTTTGTATATTGAATCAGGTAAAGAAGCAACAGGGCTGTTGTCTACTTGGCAGATTTTAAAAGAAACATGTAGAAATAGAGACGAAGAATATATGTCACCGGTACTGGCCGGTGAGCTGACACGTTCGATTATAGAGAATACGAGGTATCCTGCAACACTAATTAATGCAATTGATTTACGTATCCGTTCTGATCATGAGGTTGGACAAAGAAGGGCATCTATTATTAAGGCGTATTATTTGAAAAATGAAAATAAACAAATTCCAAAGGAGGTATTGACAGTGGGACTAAATAAAGAGACAGACAATGTTCCGTACAATTTGGGAAGATTGTTTGCAGTATTGGAGCGTATTCAGGAAGCTGCGAATCCGGGATTGAATGCAACTATCAAGGATAAATATTTTGGGGGAGCCTCATCTACACCGGCAACAATTATGCCCAAATTGATTGATCTTTCTCAGAATCATTTACGTAAGCTGAATACAGGTATGAAGGTATATTACAATAAAATGTTAGGTGAAGTATTAGAAAAATTTGAAGAAGGATATCCAAGATCATTAAGTATGCCTGAACGTGGAGCGTTTCAGCTGGGGTATTATCACCAGATGCAGGATTTATTCAAGTCTAAGAAAGCGGAGGATGAGAGATGAGCGAAGTAATAAAGAACAGATATGATTTTGTAGTATTGTTTGATGTTGAAAATGGTAATCCAAATGGTGATCCTGATTCCGGAAATATGCCAAGGGTTGATGCTGAAACTCAATATGGAATTGTTACAGATGTTTGCATCAAAAGAAAAATCAGAAATTACATTGAAATGGCAAAGGAAGATTCAGCTGGTTACAGAATATATGTAAAGAGTCATGCGGTATTAAACAAAAATGATGAAGAAGCTTATAGTGCTTTAGAAATACCGGCGGACAAGGTTGCAGAAGCAAAAAAGAAGGATCCGGATATTGACCTAAAGATTCGAAACTGGATGTGCCAGAATTTTTATGATATTAGGACATTTGGTGCAGTTATGACGACATTTACAAAGGCTAAGCTTAACTGCGGACAAGTTCGTGGCCCTGTTCAGATAGGATTTGCAAAGTCTGTTGATCCGGTTATACCGCAGGAAATCACTATCACAAGAGTAGCAATAACAACAGAGAAAGATGCGGAGAATAAGAATAATGAGATGGGCTCAAAATATATCATTCCTTATGGCCTGTATCGTTGCGAAGGCTTTGTTTCAGCAAATCTGGCACGTAAGACTACAGGTTTTACAGAGGAAGATTTAAAACTTTTATGGGATGCTATTTATAACATGTTTGAAGAAGATCATTCTGCGGCGCGTGGGAAGATGGCTGTTCGTAAGCTTATCATATTTAAACATGATTCAGAACTTGGAAATGCTCCTTCACACAAATTATTCGAGTTGGTTTCCGTGAAAAGAAAGTCCGAAGATTCTTCTGCTCCGGCAAGGTCATTCGAAGATTATGTAGTATCCATTAAAGAAGATCAGCTTCCGAATGGGGTTTCATTGATTGTACGTGATTGATATGTATAAAGAGGATGAATATCTTATGCTCTCCGGCTTACAGCATTTTTGCTTCTGCCGGAGACAATGGGCTTTGATTCATATTGAACAGCAATGGGTTGAAAACCTACGTACTACAGAAGGCCTGATTCTGCATAAAAATGCACATGATGAAGATAAGATAGAAAAAAGAGGTGATTTGATCATCATGCGCGGACTTCGTATAAAATCTGATGAATTAAGGGTTACTGGTGTATGTGATGTTGTTGAATTTAGAAAGGTCAATAGTGGGATTACATTAAAAAAATACGATGGGTGTTGGCAACCGTATCCGGTTGAATACAAAAATGGAGAACCTAAGGATAATGAGGCGGATGTATTACAGTTATGTGGTCAAGCTATGTGCTTGGAAGAAATGCTGGCATGTACTGTTAACTGTGGTGCGTTGTATTATGGAAAAATCAAACACCGTGTTGAAGTAGAGTTTACAGAAGAATTGCGTAAGCATGTAAAGGACACTATTGAAGAGATGCAGGGATATTGGAAGAAGGGATGGACACCGAAGGGAAAGTATACTAAATCTTGTAATGCCTGCTCATTGAAGGATATTTGCCTTCCGGCACTAGAAAAGACGAAATCCGTTCAACAATATATTCAAGAGGCGTTGAAAAACAATGAAGAAATTACTTAATACATTGTTTATTACTAACGAAGAAGCATATCTCACATTGAAGGGAGAAACTGTCATCGTTGAAATAGGAAAGACCAAGGCCGGTCAGTTTCCATTGATTAATTTTGATGAAATTGTTTGCTTCTCATATAAAGGTGCCTCTCCGCAACTTATGGGAAAATGTGCAGCATTAGGCATTGGCATATCATTTTATTCTCCGTATGGAAAGTTTCTATTTCGAGTAATTAACAATGAGAATGGAAATGTGTTGCTTCGGAAGAAACAGTATCGAATTTCTGAAGATGAAAAACAAAGTGCTCTGATAGTGAAAAATTTCATAGTTGGAAAGATTTATAACTGTAAATGGGTACTTGACAGGACACTAAGGGATCATGCCCTTCGCGTGGATGGAGAAAAAATACAAAGGGCAAAGAAGATCATTGCAGAGCGATTAAAGCAGACTGCCGCTGCAAATACTATTGATGAAATAAGAGGGTTAGAAGGTGAGGCTGCTCAGGTCTATTTTTCTTGCTTTGATGAATTGATATTAAATCAAAAGGACAAGTTTAAATTTCATGGTAGGAATCGAAGACCACCGTTGGATAATGTTAATGCCATGCTTTCATTTGGATATTCTTTGCTGACAAATGAATGTGTAAATGGGCTTCAATCAGTGGGATTAGATCCGTATGTTGGTTTTTTGCATCAAGATCGTCCGGGGAGAAAATCGCTATCTTTGGATTTGATGGAGGAGCTAAGACCATTGTTAGTAGATCGGTTTGTTTTGACAATGATTAATAACCGCCAGATTAAAGATGATGATTTTGTCAAGACAGAAAGTGGTGCGGTAGAATTTACAGAGAAAGGACGAAAAATTTTTCTGACTGAGTGGCAGAATCATAAAAAAGAAGATATTACACATCCGTATTTAAAGGAAAAGGTACAGTGGGGAATTGTTCCGTATATTCAGGCACTTTTACTGGCACGTTACATAAGAGGCGATCTGGATGGATACCCGCCGTTTTTATGGAGGTGATCTATGCTGGTTTTAATTACGTATGATGTTAACGTTTCCGAATCTAAAGGTGCGGCAAGACTTCGCAAAGTGGCAAAGACATGTGAAAACTATGGTATACGTGTTCAGAATTCTGTTTTTGAATGTAATATTGATGCAAGCCAGTGTGCCATGTTGAAGGCTAAGCTTTTGGATATCATTGATAAGAAATTGGATAGTTTGAGATTTTACTATCTTGGAAATAATTATAAGAATAAGATAGAGCATTATGGCGCAAATACGACATTTGATATGAAAGAAGTGCTTATTCTTTAGTGCGAAGGTATGGTATACATAAAATACCATGTAGGTTCGCACAACAGAAAATAAGCATATTGCATAAATATGTGAAATGATATATGTGTAGATTAATTCAATCCTGAGTTTTTGGATTGAATTATATTAACAAATATAGCCAGATGATAACTAAGTTTTTAGGTTATGTTTGCTGTCTCCCCTCCTGCGAGGGGAGTGGATTGAAATCACAATGACGGTATCGCCAATAGCAAAGTCAACGTCTCCCCTCCTGCGAGGGGAGTGGATTGAAATATGTATATATGTTCCTTTTCGACTGTTACACGCGTCTCCCCTCCTGCGAGGGGAGTGGATTGAAATATCGAAGGTGAATATGTATTCATCATCGGCGCAGTCTCCCCTCCTGCGAGGGGAGTGGATTGAAATCGATAATCAACATATCGCCTTTTATAGTCAACCGTCTCCCCTCCTGCGAGGGGAGTGGATTGAAATCATAGTCGCATGTAATATATCGTCGCGCGGTCGAGTCTCCCCTCCTGCGAGGGGAGTGGATTGAAATATTGAGTACATCCCATTCTGTTCTAACAACCTTTGTCTCCCCTCCTGCGAGGGGAGTGGATTGAAATCCTGATTTATCACTAGTACAAAATATTGATGTCAGTCTCCCCTCCTGCGAGGGGAGTGGATTGAAATCAACATGGGAAAAGGCTAATCTTACTTTAGAAGGTCTCCCCTCCTGCGAGGGGAGTGGATTGAAATCATCATTTGCTTCATTTGCGGAGGGTGCTACTGCGTCTCCCCTCCTGCGAGGGGAGTGGATTGAAATGTATAGAACCTAATAAGAAACTTGATCCCATGACGTCTCCCCTCCTGCGAGGGGAGTGGATTGAAATGGGATATAACTGTTACTTCTGTTACGGCTGTACGTCTCCCCTCCTGCGAGGGGAGTGGATTGAAATTTACAATACTTGAAAGACTTAAACCCTCTAACATGTCTCCCCTCCTGCGAGGGGAGTGGATTGAAATCCAGTGAATACTCGGTAACGGGCGAAAGAGAGAGTCTCCCCTCCTGCGAGGGGAGTGGATTGAAATTTGCTAGGCTTGGCAATATGATAGATTAATTTGTCTCCCCTCCTGCGAGGGGAGTGGATTGAAATAGATCGAGATCGGCGGGCTGAAGGCTATCGACTGTCTCCCCTCCTGCGAGGGGAGTGGATTGAAATTGCAAGTTTGTAAGACTCATTATATTTGAGCCTGGTCTCCCCTCCTGCGAGGGGAGTGGATTGAAATTGTTATAAATGATTTTGCGGAAGGGTCCACAATGTCTCCCCTCCTGCGAGGGGAGTGGATTGAAATCAACAAAACACAATTTCACTTTTAGGAGGGGAAGTCTCCCCTCCTGCGAGGGGAGTGGATTGAAATAAATAAATCATCTGCTTTGAAATACTTTTCAAAGTCTCCCCTCCTGCGAGGGGAGTGGATTGAAATAAATCAAACTATAATAAATCAGTATCCTAATTGGGTCTCCCCTCCTGCGAGGGGAGTGGATTGAAATCTATATTTACTACTGTTGCATCTGTTGCTGTTGGGTCTCCCCTCCTGCGAGGGGAGTGGATTGAAATATTGTAGTTCGGTCTGAAGAACACAGTCTTTGCCGTCTCCCCTCCTGCGAGGGGAGTGGATTGAAATCTGCAGAGTGCCGCATCTACAAGATATTAAGGGTCTCCCCTCCTGCGAGGGGAGTGGATTGAAATCATGGAGTATGATCCGGTGTGTCCGGCATCGCTGTCTCCCCTCCTGAAAGGGGAGTGGATTGAAATGAAAGAGCTTTCAAAGGGATAGGCGACATTCTAGTACATTGAATAATAATTAACTGACACTTAATGAATCATTGGATTTAACTCCAGCTGACTCTGCCTCAACAACACTGATTTCATCCATTTTGTATGTCCAATGATAAACTACAGGTTCACGATTTACTTCTTCAAAATAGAGGTAGATACGCTGCTCAAGTTCTTCCTTGGATTTTACACGAATACCTCTAAGCATCTGCTTGGTCATCTTACTGAAGAAACTTTCTATCATGTTAAGCCATGATCCATGCTTAGGTGTAAACACAAAAACAAAACGACCTTTCGGTCTTGTTGCAATATAATTTCTTGTCTCTTTTGATTTGTGTGCAGAGTGATTGTCGCAAACAATACGGATGACATCTCCTTCAGGATATCGAGCGTCCAGTTTCTTCAAGAGTTCAATGAAATCAGAACTCTTGTGGGTTTCGCTGACATAGGGTATTGCTTCTCCTGTAAGAAGATCAATTCCGGCAAGAAGCGAAAGTGTTCCAAGACGTTTATATTCAGCATCTCGCATCACGCAGCCATTTTGTGCTGTAGGACGAAGATCATCACCTGCTGTTGCAATAGCCTGTATTCCCGGTTTTTCATCGCATGATACGGTGTGAACCATGATGCCGTTCTCCGGTATTATGATGTTTCCATCTTCGTCAAACTGCATGCTGACTTGTTTATATACAAGCAACACATCATGCTTTTTTGCTTCAAAATCAGCATCACGTTTTCCACAATAATACTTGATTTTGAATGGCTTGATATCTGATCGCTTCAGGATTTTCTGAACCATTGGTTTTGTGATTGTTTTCAATCTTGGATATCCTGCAGCTTCAGCGTTGTTCTGTATATGTTGATGTAACTTTTTCAGTGTCCAAAGTTCCTGAGAATAACCAAGATCCGCAGGTCTTTGGCAGGCAACATCGATGATCCATGCAACTGCATCATCGGTAATCTCAACAGGACGGCCTTTACGTTGATCATCAAAAAGAGCGCTGTCAGTACCATCGCTAAGATACTTTGATACACAAAGCTGTACTGTTGCAGTACTTATGTCGTAAATTCTTGCGATATCACGGATGGGTACGCTATTAGCTCTGTCCAACAGAATGTGAGCACGAATAACTACTTGAGCCTGTATTGTACGTTGTTTGATTAATGAACGAAGGTATTCGTAATCTCCATCCCTAAGGGTTATTGCAGTTGCTTTTCTTTGCATAATAGCCACCTCTGTTTTACATGATAAAACTATTATACCACAGAATAGCTAAAGTATCAGTTATTTATTTTACGTTATGCTAGTCGATCTTACATAACACTAAAAATAGCATTTTCCATTTTCAGTTTTCCTTTTTTTATCATATCCCCTACTATCTTAACTACTTTCCCATGTTGATGTGCTTCTACAGCATTTTCATAGTCTTCTTTAGATAAATGAACAGAAACCGATTTCGGCTTACTATTCTCGTCCAAAAAAACAACTATAGCATTTCCTCCAACACGTTTATCAACCATAGGAGCTGCTGTAAGTTGTTTTACTCGTCCAATAATTTCAGTCCTCTTATTTGTTTCTTCTTTTATCTTATCGATAACTAATGATATAGGTTCATAATAATCATTAGTAACTTTTACATGATTATTTGGGCTTCTGTTGATTTTAACTGTGGGCGACCATTCCGTCGAAAATTCCACTAAAGTGTTTTCACTTTGAAAACTTAATCCATTTAATGCTTCCAAAAAATTCGAACTAATACCAGCTTCTTCCGCTAGTATATCCTCTACTCTTCCATCATCAATACGTTGTTTAATAAATGCAACGTTATCCATAAGCTTATTGGTGACTTTTCTAGTTAAAGAGTTTGCACATCTTTCTTCATCCGAAAAAATACTTAATTGTTTATACCCTTCATCTTCAGACAGTTCCGCAAAAGGACACACGACTGACACAACATAACTTCCTATTTCTGTTTGACCAAATCTACATTGATTCAAAAACTGCTGAACAGAATCATCTATTCTCCCATAATGAATTTTCTTAGGATTTATGATATCTAATGCTGTTGCCGCTAATAATTTTTTTGCACTATCAAATAACTGTATTGCATCATCAAAAAGTATATTTCCTGATTCAATATTTTTTTTACTTAACCGAATTTTCAATATATCTGTATTTGGGTTCAACAGATAGAGCATTACCTGCTCCACAGACTTATCTTCCAACTCAGCAATATTTTCCACGACATTGTACATTACTTGCTTGTAATCAATCATCATTTTGTCCATTGGTACCAAAACTTGTTTAAAAACATCGTTTTTAATAATTTGATATACTTTAACATCGTTTCTTTTAAACTGAAACCGCCTCCAATCCGTCTGCTCTAAATATTTACACACTGCGATGGGATTTAATTTTTCGGTCATATCTAGGAAATTAATCGAATAAATCATACATATCCCTCCTCTGCATTACGAATCAAAAGACCTTCTATCGAATCTTTACTTAAACGATTTGATTTAGGTATTCTCACTGTAACCGAACTGGAATTATTTGAAGGTTCCTTACCTTGAAGAGACAGCCAAAACATTTGCCCTTTTAATATTAACTCTTTTTCATTCCATCTCATCCATTCACCTTCATCATCTGGTAGAATAAACAAGCATAATATACTCGGCATAGCTGCTTTTGCACATAAATCATTATAATTTTTCACTTTAAGTTTATATGTTACCTCATCTTCGCCAAGGTTATATTGTGAGGCGGATGATGTCGATTTTAATTGAACGCTTATTTGAGAATTAAACTTATACCCACCCTCAAGTTCAAGAAACTTTTTTATTA
>Ga0256404_1007908_pt1 | contig 16424 bp, 8 predicted proteins | sample RumenRJG_01DNA_FD_185990 | JGI IMG/M metagenome (GOLD analysis project Ga0256404, IMG submission 185990) | Bovine rumen microbial communities from Lethbridge, Alberta, Canada - RJG_01 | ecosystem: Host-associated > Mammals > Digestive system > Stomach > Rumen | place: Canada: Alberta | collected...
TTGCAATCACCACAGCATGGGCGCCGAATCTTTCAAGCTTGCCTGTGACAAGGTTGCGGGCAATGATTCCCTTTGCCTGGCCGTTTATCACTACCAAGTCCAGCATTTCGTGACGAGGATAGCTCTTAACAGTTCCTGCTGCTATCTGACGGTTCAGCGCAGCGTAGGCTCCCAGCAAAAGCTGCTGTCCGGTTTGCCCGCGAGCATAGAACGTACGGCTAACCTGAACTCCTCCGAACGAACGGTTGGCAAGATATCCGCCGTATTCGCGTGCAAAAGGAACGCCCTGGGCAACGCACTGGTCGATGATGGCTGTGCTTACCTCAGCGAGACGATACACATTTGCCTCACGGCTGCGATAATCTCCACCTTTAATCGTATCATAGAAAAGACGATAAATGGCATCGTTATCGTTCTGATAATTCTTAGCAGCATTAATACCACCCTGAGCGGCAATGGAATGTGCCCTGCGCGGTGAATCACTGATGCAGAAGACTTTGACATTGTAGCCCAGTTCACCGAGCGTGGCGGCAGCAGAGGCTCCTCCAAGTCCGGTTCCCACAACGATGATTTCCAGTTTCCTTCTGTTGTTAGGATTTACGAGACGAAGTTCCGATTTGCGTTTGGTCCATTTTTCAGCCAAAGGCCCGTCAGGAATCTTAGATATTAATTTATCGTCCATCTTTAAATGAATTTGATTGAATCAAGGATTAAATAGTTTGCAATATTAGTGATTTTAATCGGATATCACAATTTTATTTATGCATCTGACTGGTGCTGAAATCGTAAAAAACGCTTCCGGATTCTTTCCGGAAGCGCCCGTTAATAAAATTAATAATGCTAAAAATTCATTATTTGTACCCGTCATTCTGAGACAGGTTCTGGTTAGTGTTAATAGCGTCTTGTGAGACTGGGAAGAGCCTGCGATAGGCATCTGTTGCCCTGTCACATCCTGAGGCCGGCCACATGCTCTTCTCATAGCAACCGAAACGGATGTCGTCTTGGCGAGACTTGAGCTCCCATGCGAACTCCAAGCGACGTTCAAGCTGTATTTCAGGAAGTCCGACGCTCGAAAGATTATGGTCAGAGTTGCCGAAAGCACGCTCCCGTATTGTATTAACGAGTTTGGTAGCCGTCGCATTGTCCTGTCCCAGACGCACCAGTGCCTCTGCCTTCATTAGAAGAACCTCAGCATAACGGAACATATGGAAGTCATTGCCCATGGCATCCACCAAATCGCTCTCGAAAGGCCATTTGATGCATCTCGCGCCATCTTCCTGATTTACGGCTCCCCAAGGAGTTCCATCATATTCAGTGCCATGGATCATGGTTATGTCAATCGTATGATTCAGATCCCTGCCGTGATCAGTGATTATTTTTTCACCGGTAGTCATGTCATACATCTGGCCAATCAGGAACGTGTCCTTGAAACGAACATCGTTTTCCTGGTCGAACAGCCTCACGTAATCCGGCTGGGTGCAAACTCCATTCCATGTGGAAGCGTTTATTCCGAGCGCATACTTGTCTTTATAGTGCAACGTACGATTCATCAGCTGGCAACGATTGTCCTTGTCCGTGTCGGTCTTCGAGAATGGAATGGCGAATATGGCTTCGTTGGAATTCTCGTTGTTCGCCGAGAAATTGGTAGCGAAGTTAGGCTCTATGACATAGCCCATGCTCATGACCTTGTCGCAGCACTCGACTACTTTCTGATAAGGGTTATCGCACTTGAGTCCCCAAGCATCGGCATTCAGGTACAGCACCGCTAGAAGCGTATATCCTGCGCCCTTGGTGAACCTTCCATAACTGCCCTCTCTGTCAGGAAGACTAGGAATTATGTCGTTTATCTCTTTGATCAGCCAATCGAACACATCCTGACGTGGACGGCGTGAAGGGAGTGTTTTATCCGAGTAATCGGTGACAAGAGGAACGTCTCCCCATTCATCCATCATCTTGTAAAGCCAGAAAGCACGCACGGCTCGGATTTCGGCTATCTTCTGGGTTTTGTCTGATTCTGAAAGTATGGAGGATTTTTCAACTACGGCCATGTTGGCGTTGCATGTTCCTATGGCTGATGACGCATTGCTCCAAGCCCCCTTTACGCAAGAGGTCTGAGGCGTGTAGGTGTGCATGAATATCTCGCGATACTGCCCACCGTCATACCAGTCTCCTCCTTTTCTGGTAGGCGTCACGCTGCAAGAGCCAGCCATGTCGTCCAAAGCCATAAAATTGCCGTCGGCGAAATATTGTTTCATCGTCTTGTAGGCGGTTCCCACCAAGGCATTGATTTCCGTCTCCGAACTTCCGAAAGAATCGGCAGGTATCTTATCATAAACGTCCTCGTCCAGATTCGTGCAGGCCGGGAAAGCCATCAGAAGCAATGCTCCAGCGCAAAGGATATATAATATGCTTTTTTTCATGATTTTTTCCTCCTTATGTTTAGAAAGTCAAGTTTACGCCAAATGTGAATGAACGAGACTTTGGCATGTAGTTACGTGGTTCGATTCCAGGGGAGAGTCCCGCATTGTTATCGCCAGGCTCTCCACGGTTGATTTCGACCTCAGGATCAAGTCCTGAATAGCCCGTTATGACGAACAGGTTCTGAACCGCCAGGTAGACGCGAGCTTTCTGCAGCCACTCAATTTTCTTGGTATTGAAAGTGTAACCAATTGAAGCATTGTCAAGACGCGCAAATGAAGCATCCTCAAGATAGTAAGAGCAGACACGTGAGTTCTCTCTCAGTTTCATGAGCGAAGAATTCTTCATCACGTTGCAGCCTGTTATGTAGGTGTTGTTACCGTAAGCCGCCTTAGGGTTGTTCAGAACCTTGTTGCCTATTGTTCCGCGGATGAAGAAGCTGGCATCCCAGTTCTTCCAGTTGAACGTGTTGTTCCACCCGAAAGTAAGCTTCGGCTGGGCAGAGCCGCAATAGGTACGGTCGTCATCGGTGATTTGACCGTCTTTCTTGATGTCTTCTATGATGAATTTGCCGTTTTCGTCGATGCCGTCGCACTTGAGCATGAAGAACTGACCTACAGGATGGCCTACCTCAACTATATGAGAGGTTACTCCTGAAGCTCCACGAATCCAAGGATCGCCGACGTACACGCGCTCTGTCTTATAGACATCATTGGAAAGTTTGGTGATTTCGTTCTTGTTGTGGGAAAGATTGACGGATGTGGTCCAAGAAAATGCCTTGTTCCTGATTACGTCAACATTCAGCAATAACTCTATGCCCTTATTGCTCATATCACCTACGTTAGCGGCAATCGTGCTGTAAACGTACGTAGGAGTAGGAACCGAATAGTTATAAAGCATGTCGGAAGTCTTCTTGCTATAGTACTCGATGGTACCGCCAATCCTGTTGTTCCAGAATTGGAAATCAAGTCCCACGTTGAAAGTGGCCGTCTCTTCCCATTTAAGGTTAGGGTTTGCGTTCTGGGAAATGCGGAAAGATGTAGAATAAGATCCATTGTTGAAATATGTCCCATAAGGTTCGTAGAGCTCAAGAGACTTGTAAGGCTGAAGGCCATCCTGGTTTCCAATTATACCGTAACCTACGCGGAGCTTCAAGTCGTTCACCCATTTAACGTTACTCATGAAAGGCTCCTGGGATATTCCCCATGCGGCGGAAACAGAAGGGAACCATCCCCATTTGTGGTTCTTACCGAATTTAGAAGAACCGTCTCGGCGAACCATGGCAGTAACCATGTATCTGTCACGGAAACTGTAATGGCCTCTGGCATAGAAAGAAATAAGTTTGTAATTATTTCTGTCGGATGTCACGTTACCTATTTTCAATGTATTTCCTGTCTGTATGTTATCGGCACCCATGGAAGTCACTGCGAAGTTGGTAGCATAAGCATACTGGCTGCCGTAAGTATTGGACTCCCATGAATATCCTGCCAGTCCTTCGACTTTATGCTGATTTTCGCTTCCGAAAGTCTTATCGTAATTCAAAGTGATTTCCATGAGGTCGCGATCCCACTTCATGTTCCTGCGAGTCGCAGCTCCGTTATTATCCTGGCCTCTCACATTCCTTGGGTCATCCCAGGCACGATAATCGTTCATGAAACGGCTCTTGTAAAGGCTTATCTTGGCATTGAGGCCATCCATGATGTCGTACTGGATGTCACCCTGGCCATAGAAGTAAGACATGCTGTTTTTCTTGTAGTTCTGATCCTGATCCTGCACTGGATTGCCTTGGTCGTAATTGTGATTCGCTCCGGTGAAATAAGAACCGTCCTCATTGTAGACAGGGAAAACAGGCAGCATGTTGTAGGCAAGTATGTAATCGGAAGCTTCAGGCCTTCTGCTGTCCGATAGATTGGCAGATGCCGTAAGGCCGAAGCGAAGCTTGTCCTGAAGAGCACGCTGTTGAACTTGGAAGCGGAAGCTGTGGCGTTTCATATAGTTGTCGCGAGCTATACCCTTTCTGTCGAGATAAGTGTAAGAAGCGCGATAGTTGCTATGCCCCGTGCCACCGGAAAGCGAAAGGGAATGGTTCTGAGAAAAACCCGTGCGAAGAACCTCATCGAACCAATCTGTATCTGCCGTATAACTGTCGTAGGCACTTACGTCGTTCCCAAGTTCCTTATTTGCAGCTCTCCATTCAGCAGCGTTCATCAGGTCTGGCTTGTTGGCAACCTTGTCAATGGTAACGTAGCCATTATAAGACACCTGAGTATTGGAACCGGAGCCTCTCTTCGTGGTTATGAGGATAACTCCGCCAGCGGCGCGCGATCCGTAAATGGCAGCGGAAGACGCATCCTTCAGGACGGAGATAGAGGCTATGTCCGTAGGCGACACAGTCGACATGTCACCTCCGGGAACTCCGTCTATGACAATCATCGGACCTTGATCATTCTGAAGCGTGGAAGTACCGCGGAGGCGAATCTGAGCCCCGCGCGTCACGTCTCCAGAACCTGTCGTTATCTGAAGACCTGCCACCTTGCCCTGAAGCAGGTCGGCAGCATCCCTGGTAACGCCTTTATTGAAATTTTCCTCGGAAACATTTGCTATGGAACCAGTTATCTCCCTACGGGTCTGGGTTCCGTAACCTACCGCAACGGCTTCTCCCAGGTTAATGACGGACTGATTCATTTTCACGTCAATGGTGCTTCTGCCGTTTACAGTCTCTTCTACTGTATTGAAACCTACGAAAGTGAACTGGAGCACGCCGCTCTTCATGTTGTTCACTGAAATCTCGTAGTTACCGTCTACATCGGTATAGCCACCATTCGTCGTTCCTTTCTGCATTACGCTTGCGCCAGCGATAGGCACGCCATCGTCATCGACTACTTTTCCCTTGACCGTACCTTGCTGCGCATATGCGAAAGTTGCACAAAACATAAGCGAAGCGAAAGCCAAAGCTTTAGAACACTTTAACAGAAAAAATTTAATATTCATAGACTACTATATTAGTGTTATTAAACTTTTAAAATGCAATTGTGGTCTACAAAAATAACATTATTTGCGTAAATAAAAACATTTTTAGCAGCGCTATATTCAAAAGGCGCTGGCGCTTCATCAATATTTTTATCGCAAATATCTGCTTAAAAAAGAGTTCCGTTCTCTGCTTTGTTTGCTTCAAGCTCGTCGTCCAATCCGAGATGATGATACGCCATCTCAGTGGCAATCCTGCCACGCTGTGTGCGCACGATGAATCCTTCCTTAATCAGGAAAGGCTCATACACCTCTTCGTAGGTGCCTTGATCCTCGCTTATGGCCGTAGCGATGGTATTGGCGCCGACAGGACCTCCCTTGAATGTCGTTATGATTGTTCTTAATATCTTATTGTCAATAGAATCAAGACCTCTAGTGTCGATCTTTAATTTATTCAGGGCGTACTTGGCTATATTAATATCTATCCTGCCATCTCCCATCACTTGAGCGAAATCACGAACCCGCCTCAGAAGAGAGTTTGCAATTCTTGGAGTGCCTCTGCTCCTAAGAGCTATCTCAGAAGCAGCGTCAGCATCTATTCCTATATTCAATATTCCAGCGCTACGATTCACTATTCTCACTAAATCTGAAGTATCATAATATTCAAGGGCGCATTTTATTCCGAATCTTTCTCGCAGAGGAGAGGTCAGCAGCCCGCTTCTGGTCGTCGCTCCCACAAGAGTGAAAGGATTGAGAGAAATCCTCACGGACCTTGCACCTGGCCCTTTATCTATCATAATATCTATCACATAATCTTCCATTGCGGAATATAGATACTCCTCGACTTCAGGAGAAAGCCTATGAATCTCATCTATGAATAGGACATCACCTTTATCGAGCGAAGTGAGAAGTCCGGCAAGGTCGCCTGGCTTATCCAGAACCGGTCCTGAGGTAATTTTCATGTTAACGCCCATTTCATTGGCTATGATGTGAGCGAGAGTAGTCTTTCCTAAGCCTGGAGGCCCGTGAAAAAGCACATGATCAAGCGCTTCTCCACGCATTTTAGCTGCCTTTATGTAAATATTCAGATTAGAGACTATTTCTTTCTGCCCCGTGAAATCATCTAGTTCTTGCGGGCGGATAATTCCGTCCAAATCTTTATCTTTGTCGACGTTTGCATTACGAGGATTGAATTCTTCCATTTGGTTCATTTAAGTAATTACAAATATAGATTTTTATTTATTAATGTTTGTTATTTAACAGATGTTGAAAAGTTGATAACTAAGTCATATATCTTTGTATCAAACTTTTATAAAAGCATTTTTCTGTTCATATCATGTGTGACAGGTTATTGAAAGATTGTTGAAAAATAAGGCATGAAATTTATGAACTTTTTTACTGCCGGAATCCACAATGTTATGAACAGGTTATTAACCGAATTTGAGTGAAAATGTTGATATCTTCCAATTCTGCTGCAAAACTATCAGAAAAAATTAAAAATAACGGCACTGCCTTGTGCAAGGGGCTGTTTCTTTCAGCGAGATGGTTCGTAGTTTCGCAGTCAGCTGCAGCTGGAACGAATGTAATAGTGCTCCCGGATAGAGAAAGCGCAGAATATTGCGCTTCTGACCTTTACAGTTTAGTTGATGGTGACATTGTTTTCTTCTTGCCAGATTCTGGAAAAGGAGTAGAGCGTAGCAATTATAAATCTTCCCTCAGCGTTCAGAGGACATCAGCCGTGGGAAAACTCATTTCTAATAAAGAAAATAAAGAAAAGCTATTCGTAGTAACTTATCCTGAGGCTTTGGAAGAGAAGCTTCCGAAGGAAGCTAAGATGAGCGGAGCTCTAATAAAAATAAAAAAAGGGGAGAGCATTTCTTTTGATGATATCAGGAATATATTGACGAGCGAGGGTTTCGAAAAAGCTGATTTTGTGTCGGCTCCAGGGCAGTATGCCATCAGAGGCTCGATAATCGATATATTCTCATATTCTTATAATGATCCTTTCAGGCTGTCTTTCTTTGGTGATGAGGTAGAGGATATTCATATATTCGACTGCAATTCGCAGCTCTCTAAAGAGGAAAGAGAAGAGATGGATATTTTTCCAGATTTCGTTGCGAAGCCGGAAGAAAATGACGGAGGATTTCTGTCTGAAATATTCCCGAAGGATGCTTTGCTCTGGCTGGATTCTTCAGACATGTATCATGAAAGAGAATTTTTTAAGGAATTAAATGGCTTCAATAAGGTTTTTCTAGATATTCCTCTCTCCGCTGATGCAGAAGCCATCAATTTCAATATTTCTCCCCAGCCGACGTTCAACAAGAATTTCGAGCTTCTTTCCGCTGATGTCACGAAAAAAATAGAGAGCGGTTATAAAGTATTTATTTACAGCGATAAGAGTTCCCAGATAGAAAGGCTCAAATCCATATTCGCACAGAATGGAGGCATAGTGCCTCAGTTTGTCTCTGGCAAAAATATACATTCTGGCTTCATAGATAATGACGACAAAATCTGCTGCTATTCAGATCATGAGATATTTGACAGATTTCACAGAGTGTCGCTGCGTCGTACGGTAGATAAGGCAGAACAGCTTACTATTAATGATTTAGCGGCATTTAACATTGGCGATTATGTCGTTCACATAGATCACGGAGTGGGAATATTCGGCGGCCTGGTGAGAATGAAGGATGATAAGGGAAGAATGCACGAGGTCGTGAAGCTGATGTATAAGGATGGGGATGTCGTGTTCGTGTCAGTTCATTCCCTGAATAAGATTTCCAAGTTCCGTTCAAAAGATGGCGAGCCTCCTAAAATTAATAAGTTAGGATCAAAGACTTGGCAAGCGCTGAAGACTTCTGCGAAGTCTAAGATTAAGGATATCGCTAAAGATCTTATTCAGTTATATGCTAAAAGAAAGGCTTCACGAGGATTTGCTTTTTCCCCAGACGGATACTTGCAGGAAGAACTGGAGTCTTCATTCATGTACGAGGACACGCCTGATCAGGAAGCGGCTACGAAGGCTGTAAAAAGGGATATGGAAGACCCTAGCCCGATGGACAGGCTCATTTGCGGTGACGTAGGTTTCGGAAAGACAGAAATTGCGATAAGGGCGGCGTTCAAAGCAGTGACTGATGGCAAGCAAGTGGCTGTGCTTGTGCCGACTACCATCCTTGCGCTTCAGCACTATGCAACATTTTCTGCGAGACTGAAGAATTTCGCTTGCAACATAGATTTCGTGAGCCGTCTGAGGACTGCGAAAGAGATAAGCGAGATAAAAGAAAAAATGAAGGATGGGAAGGTTGATATCATTATAGGTACCCATAAGCTTCTAAGCAATCAGTTTGTATTCAAAGATTTAGGTTTATTGATAATAGATGAGGAACAGAAATTCGGCGTTTCTGCTAAAGAGAAACTACGTCAGTTAAAGAACTCGGTTGACACGCTCACCCTTACGGCGACGCCTATCCCTAGAACCCTGCAATTCTCCCTGCTTGGCGCAAGAGACCTTTCAATAATAAATACCCCTCCGCCAAATAGGATTCCGACCCAGACAGAAATAATTCTTTTCGATGAAAAAGAAATAAAGAGCATCATTAATTATGAGCTGAACCGTGGAGGACAGGTATTCTTCCTTCATAATAAAGTTGAGGAGCTGCCTGCCATATATGACATCCTGCACAGGCTGGTGCCTGACATGAGAATATGCGTGGCACATGGTCAAATGGAATCTAAAGAACTGGAAGATAGGATGTTAGGCTTTATTAAAGGGGATTATGACATGCTCCTCTGCACGACGATCATAGAGAACGGCTTGGATATTCCTAATGCAAACACTATAATAATTAATCAGGCTCAGAACATAGGTTTAAGTGATTTGCATCAGCTCCGAGGACGAGTAGGCAGATCTAATATCAAAGCATTCTGCTATTTGATAGTTCCGCCTCTGGTAACCATCACAGATGATGCTAGAAAGAGGCTGAAAGCAATAGAGGAATTCTCGGATTTAGGCAGCGGTTTCAACATTGCGATGCAAGACTTGGATATAAGAGGAGCTGGAAACCTCTTAGGAGCTGAGCAGAGCGGCTTTATAACGAATATGGGTTATGAAACCTATCAAAAAATCATAGAAGAGGCAATGTCCGAACTTGGAGTGGAGTCTGGCATCACTTCCGGAAGAGCAGAGGAATCCTATGTGGAAGACTGTACGATAGAGACGGACCAGCCTGCCATGATTCCAGATTCTTACATAGACGTAACTGCCGAAAAGATAAGAATATACCAGCAGCTGGATGCGCTTAGGAACGATAAGGATATAGACAGGATAAAGTTCCAGCTGAAGGACAGATTCGGAGAACTTCCTGAAGAGGTAGACAATCTGTTCGACGTAGTGAAAATCAGGAATCTTGGCGGAAAACTTGGTTTCGAGAAAATCATCATCAAGAATGGAATGATGATCATGTTCTTCATTTCAAATCAGATGTCACCGTACTACAAGACAAAGACTTTCAGCAATATGCTACAGAAAATTAATGAGCATGCTGATTCTCTGAATCTTAAACAGAGCGAAGGCAAGCTGAAAATCGTGACTAGAGGCATAGATTCTCTGGATAAGGCCTTGATGACTTTGTCGAAATTGCAATAATTGCTAACTTTAAAAGTTTTGCGATTTTAAGAATATGCCTAATCTATTGATAGAAATAGGAAATACTGCCCTGAAGGCTGCCTGGGCAGACGGGATGACGCTTGGCAAGATGTTTCGTTACCAGGGAGAGAATGTAATTGAATATATTGTCTCCCTGACGGAAAAAAAGAAGCCTGAGATTATGGTAATAGCCTCTGCCATAGCTATTAATGAAAATGAAAAAGACATATTGAGAAGATCCTGCGGAAATTTGATTTTATTCGATCCGCAAACGGCAGGCGACATATTCATGAAACATCGCATTCCCGAATATTTGTCTCCAGACCGGGCGGCTTCTGTCATTGCGGCAAGATATCTTTTTAAAGGGAGTGGCTGCCTCGTAGTTGACTTTGGAGCCACTCTCACCATCGATATGATAGAACCAGAAGGGGAGTATTCAGGGGGCAATATTTCCTTAGGCTTCCGCACTAGATTTCAGGCCTTGAATAGATACTCAAGGAATCTTCCTCTTGAAGATGCTCCTGTAACGATAAGGCAGATAGGCGATTCCGTCGAAACTGCTATTCAATCTGGGGTTGTATCAGGCATAATGTTTGAACTGAACGGCTACTTGTCGCTTTTTCCTGAAAAAATAGTTGTTTTCACTGGGGGTGACGCTAATTATTTTGCAAAAAGAATGAAAAACGCCATCTTTGTAGCCTGCAATCTAGTATTAATGGGGTTGGCGTTAATAGCGGATGAATATGTGCAAGACGCTTAAAATTATTTTGGCAGCCTTCGTGTCTGTCCTTCCTGTGCTTTCTGCTAAGGCGCAGGATAACGCTTATAACACCTTCTCCCCGTACTCAATGTTCGGAATAGGAGACATCTCGAAGCAAGGCACTGTGTACAACAGATCTATGGGAGGAATAGGAATAGCCACTCGTGATGCGAGAGCCCTCAACATCATGAATCCTGCTGCAGTGACTAAGAGAGAAACGAAGGCGGTGATGATTGATTTCGGATTGTTCTCGGAGAACAAATACTATAAGCAGCATGGCATTAAGTCGTCGAACAACACGTTCAACATGTACGACATCATAATGTCTTTTCCTGTTTATAAGTCGTTTTCCATGTACGCTGGATTCACGCCTTTTAGCAATATAGGTTATGATATCACTTCGTATGACAGCGATCCGGCCATTATAGCTAGCACAGGAGGCACCACGTATCAGGCTATTGGTTCCGGTGGGCTGAACAATGCATTCATAGGTGGCGGCATCGACATATTCAAAGGATTTTCTGCCGGTGCGGAAATTGATTATGTCTTCGGGAAAATTAACAAGGATAACTTGGTAGATGCTCAGAAGACAGATATCAGGGACGTTTACAGCGGTTACGAAATGAGGCTTCACTCTTTCACTGGAAAGATCGGAGCCCAATATGAGATGCAGCTGAAGAATAGCATGAGAGCCACTTTTGGAGCGACATATAGGTTAAAGACCAGAATGAGAGGCTCTATAAATGATGTCAGGTATGCTTCAATAGGCTCTATCGTAGATACTCTCGCAAGCAATTACAATCATCTTTCCAAAGACGACGGAGTAAAGCTAGCAGGGGAGATTGGCGTCGGGTTCTCTTTGAAGCGAGGTGACAAGTGGACGGCGGAAATCAATTACATCAGATCAGATTGGTCTCACTGCGGCATGAACGTGAGCGGCTTCGCTAACGTAGGTGATGCGAAGTTCAGCGCTGCCGCTTCTCAGTCGATTCGCGCCGGGTTCTCTCTGGTACCTAACAGGAATGACATTCGTTACTATATGAAAAGGGTAACGTATCGTGCTGGAACTTATTGGGATAGAGAATATTACAAACTTGACGGCAACACGATTGATGCGTTTGGCCTGACATTTGGTGCGACATTTCCAGTGTTTAGATGGAGCAATGGATTATCGGTCGGGATGGACATCGGTCAAAGAGGTTCCCTGTCCGGTAATAAAGTTAGAGAAAGATATATTAACTTTACCGTCGGACTTAATATTTTCGACATTTGGTTCTTGAAACCACAGTATGAGTAATTTTGTAAAATGATAACTATTGAAAGATAAACGGCCATGAAAAGGAAAATTGCATTAGTATTCATCACGCTCGCCGCGAGCGTATTTGCGTTAAGTGTTTCTGCGCAGGGTAAGTATGGAGCAGATAGCGCTGAATGCATCAAGTATCTGTCTTATTACAGAGAATATTACAAACAGAAAAATTATAAAGATGCTCTGCCAAACTGGAGGCAGGCCTATAAGCTTTGCCCTCCTTCGTCGAGCCAGAATCTTCTGATTCACGGTAGCTCTCTTATGCAGAATGCAATAGCAGGAGAAAAGGATGCCACCGTAAGAGAGGCCATGATTGACACTCTGCTCATGCTTCAGGATCAGAGAGCTCAGTATTATCCGAAATATGCCGAGACGGCTATCAACAATAAGGGTCTTTACATTGCCAAATACATCAAAGATCCGCAGAAACTGTTCAATGAATACAACAAAATCATTGAATTCAATGGCGAAAAAACAGTTCCTAACGTGCTTCTGCTTGACCTTCAAGCAGCCATCGATCTTTATAAAGACAAGAAGATAGAGCCGGATGTCGTGATTAGCACATATCAGAATTCTTTGGCTCTGCTGGAGAAGGCCGCTCCTGGAGAAGAGACAGAGAAAGCGAAATCTGACCTTCAGGGTCTGTTCGTTACAAGCCAGGTGGCGAGCTGCGACAATCTCATAGCGCTGTTCACACCTCGTTTCGAGGCAAATCCTGATGATTTGCAGACAATCAAAACAGTGGTTTCCATGATGGCCTCTACCGAGGGCTGCCAGGACAACGATTTGTTCCTCAAAGCCGTGACTAAGCTTTACGAAAAAGAACCATCAGCCAATTCAGCATATTACCTTTACAGGCTTTATGCTTCTCATGACGATGTTGATAACGCCGTCAAATACATGGAGCAGGCTATCAATTCCGCAGATGTTGAATCTAGCAAGAAAGGTGAATACTGCGTAGAACTTGCTGCATTCGGCCTTAAGAACAAACGTAATGCTCTTGCTTTCGATTATGCGAAGAAGGCTGCTGAGCTGAATCCTAGCACTCAGGGCAAGGCATATTACCTGATTGGAACAATTTGGGGTTCCGTAACTTGCAGCGGTGATGATGTCGCTAAAAGGTCTAAATACTGGGTTGCTGTTGATTACCTGCAGAAAGCAAAGGCTGCAGACCCTTCCCTCACAGAGGATTGCAACAAACTCATAGGCCAGTACAGCGTTTACTATCCAGAGAAAGCTGATGCATTCATGTACGACGTGATTGACGGTCAGAGCTATACAGTAAACTGCGGAGGCATGCACGCCACTACTACAGTCAGGACAAGGTAACATTCAGTCTTGAAAACAAGATTACATACTATTACGATGATAGCAGCTGCTTGTGCAGTTGCTTTCATCGTATTTTCATGTAAAGGAAAACTGTCTGAGGCAGAGAAGCTGGACTTGAAAGAAACCCCTGTCCAGACTGTCGACAGCATGTATCTTGTGCAGACAGATGATGGAGGCATTCAGATGAGGGTTAAGGCTGGCCTGATGGAACGGTACGATAACGACTCTGTCTCTTATGAGCTTTTCCCCAAGGGGCTTGAGGTCTTTGCCTATGCCGAGGATGGCGTTCTGGAAACATATCTTCAATCCGATAACGCTAAACATTACTCTAAGAAGAGAACCAACGAAGAGAAGTGGTCTGCTTTCGGTCACGTCGTGGTGCAGAACATCATCAAGCAAGAAACCATGGAAACGGACACTCTGTACTGGGACAGGGGGAAAAAAGAAATATTCACTGACTGCTACGTGAGATTGTTTTCCAACGATGGTTTCATGCAGGGTTACGGCATGCGATCCGACGAGATGGCTAGAGATGTGGTGCTTTATAAGCCGTTCAATAGTTTTGCCGTCGTCGTGCAGGATACCACGAAGGTAATTATTGATTCTGTGAATTTTGTAGGGCCGTTACTAAAAAAATAATGGTTAATTAAATTAAAATCACTATCTTCGCACCCCATAACGTTTTGAATAAAAAATAAAATAGCATAACTCATGGCGATTCTTCAAAAAACTCGCGAAAAGGCCGGGCTTGCGGTGTCCATCATCATCGCTCTGGCGCTTTTGTCATTTATCATCGATCCTGGTACGCTGGAATCGGCATTCCAAGCAATGTCTAGCAGGAATGATGTTGGAAACATCAATGGAAAGGCTATTCCTTACGCTGATTTCCAGCAAGACGTAGAAAAATTCACGACGATTAACGAAATGGTCACTGGCCAGTCTGCCCAGACAGAACAGCAGCAACAGCAGATTCGTAACGCCGCTTGGCAGTCTCTCATTGATAAATACCTCTTCACGAAGAAGGCAAAGGCTGCTGGAATCAGAGTAGGCAATGAAGAAATGCAAGCCCTGCTCACTGGAGACATGGTTTCGCCTATCATCAGCAACAATCCTGCTTTCCAGGATGAGAATGGCAATTTCAGCAAAGATGCCGTGATGAATCTCATCAATGGCATCAGCCAGGACAATACGGGAAGGCTCAAAGAGTATTGGGACTATATTCAGAACACTGTTTACACTCAGCAGTTCTATGCAAAATATGGCTCTCTTTTCACTAGCAGCAATTTCCAGAACCCTCTCATGCTAAAAAGGGCTATCGCAGAGAATAATAACACCACCAAGGTCGACTTCGTGATGGTTCCTATGTCTTTCCAGCAGGATTCCACCGTTAAGGTGAGCGATGCCGAGATAAAGAAATATTACGATGATCATAAGAAACTGTTCAAACAACAGGATTCCAGAGACATTGAATATGTCGTATATGAGGTTCAGCCTTCCGATGCTGACGTCGAGGCGGCTAATAAAGCAATGGCTGATGTGTATGAGGAGTTCAAGACAACTTCTAAAGAAGATATGAAGTCTTTCCTTGCTAAGAATTCAGAGCGTGCTCTTTCTGATCATTGGTATAAATCTGGCGAGCTTACCACGATTAATAAGGACATCAACGATTTCGTATTCAGCGACCAGGAAGGTGCTTCACCTATAGTGAAGGCTGACAATGTATTCTACACGGCTAGGGTAATGGCTTCAGAACAGATTCCAGATTCTGCTTATGTAAAGCACATTCTTCTGCAAGGAAGCGATGTCTCTAAGGCAGACAGCTTGCTGGCAGCGCTGAAGGGCGGAGAGAATTTCTCTAACCTTGCTTCACAATATTCTGCCGACACTAGAAGTGCAGAAGGCGGAGTTCAAGGCAACGTTGGCTGGCTGACTCAGAATATGATGATACCTGGTTTCGAGTCCGTTCTTACTGCAAAAACAGGCGAGCCTTTCATCCTGAAGACTCAGTATGGCACTCACATCGTTGAGGTGGAGAAAAAGACTGCTCCTATCGCTAAAAAGCAGGTTGCAATTCTTGAGAAGACGGCTGTTGCTAGCAGTGAGACTTTCAATCAATATTTCTCGAAGGCTAGCAAGTTCGCAGGCCTCGCTAAGGGCGGATATAAGAATTATAGGGCTGCGGTTGACACCCTAGGCGTATATTCACATCCTATGTCTAATGTGCTGGAGTCTACTTCTACGTACGGAACAATTTCCAATGCCAAGGAAGTAACCAGATGGGCATTTGATAACAAAGCAGGCAAGGTTTCAGACATCATTACCGTAGACAACAAGTATTTCTTCGTTGTCGCTGTAACAGGCATTCACAAGGAAGGCATTGCAGATTTGAAAGAAGTTAGCAGCGCCATCCGCCAGCAGCTCTATGCAGAGAAGGCTAGCGAGAAGGATGCTGAAAAAGTAGCTGGCAAAATTAAAGGCATTTCTGACCTGCAGACCATTGCAGATACGCTTCATGCTTCATTAAGCACGGACGTAGATGTCAGGTTCGCTTCTATGGCTGGCCAAGGCCTTGATCCAAAATTCATCGGAGCAGCTTCAGTTGCACCAGAGGGTAAACTGTGCGGTCCTCTTGCCGGAACGATAGGGACTTATATTTACGCTGTGAAGTCTCGCGATACGGGTTCGTTCTATACCGAGGAAGACGCTAAGAATAACTTGGCTCAGATGAATTCTTACGCATCTCAGATGATACTTCCTGTCATGATCAACGATGCTGACGTGAAAGATCACAGGGCTAGATTCTATTAATAGGAATCCCGACTATTACGAATAAAGGCTGAGTCATTGACCCAGCCTTTTTATTTAGACGTTGAAAAGGAAGTGCATGATGTCTCCGTCTTGAACGACGTATTCTTTGCCTTCTGTAGCAAGCTTGCCGGCGGAGCGGACCGCTGCTTCGCTGCCATAATTCACGAAATCTTCATATTTGATGACCTCTG
>Ga0256404_1007910_pt1 | contig 16423 bp, 15 predicted proteins | sample RumenRJG_01DNA_FD_185990 | JGI IMG/M metagenome (GOLD analysis project Ga0256404, IMG submission 185990) | Bovine rumen microbial communities from Lethbridge, Alberta, Canada - RJG_01 | ecosystem: Host-associated > Mammals > Digestive system > Stomach > Rumen | place: Canada: Alberta | collected...
AAGTCCTCAGGGGAATGAAAAGGGATGGAAAACCGGTGAAACCGCAAAAATCCAATGTTGATAAAACGCGGTTTTCGGCCTGTTTTTCGGTCCGTTTTATCAACATTTTATCAACATTGAAGTCCAGGATATGCAAGGAGATGCCAGTTTATGCCGGATTTCAATGAAATCGAAAAACGCGGAAACCCGCATAAAATAAGGCAAAACGCGGCATAAGCTGGCAAAAAACTGCATGATAAAAATTTTATTCATTTGCCACGGCAACATCTGTAGATCGCCAATGGCCGAGTTTGTAATGAAAGACCTCGTAAAGAAAGCGCATCTCGAAGACCAATTTGAGATTGCATCTGCGGCTACCAGCACGGAGGAAATCTGGGGCGACCGGGGCAACCCGGTCTATCCGCCTGCCCGCGCGAAGCTCAAGGAGCACGGAATCGATCCCGGCGGAAAGCGCGCCCGCAGGACCACCCGCGAGGACTACAAGTACTACGATTACCTGATTGGGATGGACTACGCAAATACATATAACATGAAGCGGATCTATGGCGGAGACCCGGATGGCAAAATATCGCTTCTTCTGGACTATTGCGGCAGGAACGGGCAGGAGGTGGCTGACCCTTGGTACACGGACAACTTTGACGAGACTTGGGACGATGTGCTGCAGGGTTGCACAGCGCTGCTGAAGTATTTACAGAGAGAACATTTGTGAAGATAAAAAAGTGGACCAAAGCAATAAGCCTTGGCCCACTTTTTTGGGGGGAAAACTATAGTGGTCAGATTGCTGTCAGATGATAGAGGAAGGCCGTGTATTCCGGAATCTCGCGAGGGATCGGAAGACCGGCGTGCATGAGGGCCATTCCCGTCGCGACAAGGACGTCGGACCCGTTCTGAGAGCCGGAGCCGCCCTGCGGATCGAAACTGTTCTCGACGCGATAGTATCTGTCGCGGTCGAGGCCTTTGCACTTGATGTATTCCTGAGGCCCGTTGACTGTGAGGTTGACTGTGATGACAGTCACCAGCGCTTCGCTCTTGTCTTTGGCGACGGTCTCCCATGCGACGAGGTTGACCTGCTCGAAGGGGTTGGCCAGTCTGTAGTAATCGCCGAAGAAGTTGAGGTCGTAGTATTTGTGATAGAGGGCGCTCATCTTCTTGCAGGCTTTGATCTCTTTCTTCTTAAGTTTGGTCGCGTCCAGCTCGTAGCCGAAGGTGCCGCACATTGCGATGGCGGCTTTGGTCTCGAAGGGAACCATGGGGCTGGCTTCCGAGACGTGGGCGCCCATGGTGCTCACCGGATAGAGGAAGGATGAACCGTAATGGAGCTTTAAGTTATCCAAAGGCTTGGTGTTGTCTGAGCTCCAGTACTGGACGAAATAGGTGAGCATGGCGGGTTCAAAGCGTCCGCCGCCGCCGGCGCAGCCCTCAAACATGATGTCGGGGTGAGTCTTCACGATGCCGTCGAGAACGCGGTAGAGGCCCAGGACGTAGCGGTGTGAAACTTCGCCCTGCTTGTCGGCCGGGAGAGCGTTGGACCAGAGGTCTGTGATCGCCCGGTTGAGGTCCCACTTCACATAATAGATATTGGCACTGTCCAGGACCCGGTTAATGCTTTCGATCAGGTAATCCTGGACTTCTTTGCGTCCGACGTCCAGTACAAGCTGGTTGCGGCTCCTGACTGCGTGGCGCCCGGGGATTTCCATAGCCCAGTCGGGGTGCGCGCGGAAGAGGTCGGAGTCCTCCGAAACCATTTCCGGTTCGAACCAGATGCCGAATTTCATTCCGAGGTCATTGATCTGCCGCACGAGCTCCGTAAGGCCGCATTTGATCTTCTTCTCGTTGACATACCAGTCGCCGAGACCGGAGTTGTCGTCGTCGCGCTTTCCGAACCAGCCGTCGTCCATGACGATCATTTCTACGCCCATTTCCTTGGCGGCTTTCGCTATTTTGACCAGTTTCTCGTCGTCGAAGTCAAAAAATGCCGCTTCCCAGGTGTTGATCAGGACGGGGCGCCTGACATCCCGCACAAATTTGCTCTTGTTGAGGTTTCTGCGGAAGAAGTGATGGAAGTTGTGGCTCATTTTGGCCAGGCCCTTGTGGGTGTAGGTCATGAGCACAGCAGGTGTGTCGAAGGTCTCGCCCGGCTCGACAGGATAGCTGAAGAGGCGGTCGTTGATGCCCATGACGAGGCGCGCCTGGTCGTACTGGTCGAGCTCTGCTTCCGCCAGAAAGCTCCCCGAGTACATCATTGCGAAGCCGTAGCAGGCGCCGTAATCCTCATTGGCAGTGCTCTCGACCAGCGCGATGAAAGGGTTCTGCTGGTGGGAAGAGATGCCGCGGCCGCTGCGGACCTTATGTACATGGTGGGTAAGGGGCTGGCGCTCGATCTGGCGCTCCTGGCCGTATCTGCCGGGAAGGGAGATCAGGTCCATGCCGCTTCCGTTCATGTAGTCCATGTTGAAGGACATGATGCGCTTGAGGTCTATGCGGCCATTCCCGCCGTTGTGGACGCGCGAAGCGCGCATGATGATATCGGACTCTTCAAATACGGAGTAGAGGAGCGTCACTGCTACTTTGGTGATGGCGTCCTCGATGGTGAGTTCCAGAGTCTGCACTGTGTCGAGGTCCGTCGCGAAGGCGGTCGGAAGTCCGTGCAGGGTGAAGGGACCGTCGTAAATCTTGTGAGAGACGTAGCGGCCGTCGAAGGAAAAACTGCCGTCGCTGTTCTGCACTTCTATGGAGTTAATGCGGAAGTCGCCCTGCTGCTGGGTGGTGAATTCCTGGGGCTGGGCGTCGAGGGAGAAGGTGCGCTCCCTGAGGGAATCGTAGGGGTTCCCCGAGAAGCCTCGGTCGTAGCGGCGGATCAGATAGCTGAGATCTTCGTCGCGGATCGTAGCTCCGTAATACAGATGGTTTACATAGTTGAGATTGCCGATCTTGAGCTGATAGGTGGTCTTTGCAGTATGCAGGGAAAAGGTTTTCTTATTCTCGTTGTAGACTATGGACATGATAATCTCCCTTCCTGAGCGCTCTGTATGGAGAGGTGTACTGAACTCCTTTGTATCAGGTATCTTAATTAATCGTATTGCATTAGGGAGATTATTGACATGTAGTTATGTGGACTGGCGCAATGGCATTATGGAAAGAGAAGAAAACAGCTGACAGACAGTGTGTCCGTCGGCTGTTTTTTGACATGTTGATATTCAGCGATTGATGAAATACAGGCCGATCATACAGATCAGGATACCTGCCGCTTTACTGGCCGTCAGAGCCTCGTGGTACAGAAAGAATCCGACGAGCAGGAGCGCTACGGCAAGGAATGAACTCTGTACAATGGAAGCCACGCTGACCTGCCAGCCTGCTTTATATGCGTATATGAACCCGACCTCGAGACCGACGATCACAATGCCGAGAACGAAGGGCGACCAGTTCAGGTGGGAGTATTCGCGCAGCAGATGGCCTCCCTTATTCATCACATAGTAAATGATCGCGGAAGCAATGGCTCCGACCGCGTAGGTGACAGTCAGAGAGGCGAAAGGGTCAATATCGCGCGGGATAGATTTTGCACAAATCTGATAAACGACATTGGATAATACTACAAGGGCAATCGGCCAGATATAAGAAAACATACGGACACCTCCTGCAATACTGTATAATAGTCTTAAGCCGGTAATCAAGAGCAGTTTTCGCAAAGGGGTAGTGAAACAATGATCGTGACTGTGATCAGACATGCGAAAGTTGATATGAAGTGGGACCTTATGATGACTTCCGCCGGGTACGATAAGGGGTGCGCCGATTATGATACTGCCGGCGTTCTGCCGGTGACGGTGAGGCTGCCCGAGACAGAATTTGAGAGGATCTACGTCAGCGCGCTTCCGAGAACGACGGCGACCGCCAGGCAGGTGTTTGCGGACAGAGAATTCGAATCGACGGCGCTGATCAACGAAGTGCCGGAGCGGGCTGGATTTGACACAGGATTGAGACTGCCTATGTTTTTCTGGTCGGCTGTCAGCAGGATCCAGTGGTTTTTCAATGTGCCCCGCCAGCCTGAAACGCGGGCGCAGACAAGGCTTCGCGCGAAGAAAGCCGCGCAGTATCTGAGCCAAAAGAATGAGGACTGCGCTGTTTTCAGCCATGGTTTCTTTATGATCTTTCTTCTGCAGGAGATGGAAAAGCAGGGATTTCAGGTCGATCATAAGCGCCTGCACTTTACCAACGGCGAAGCGGTGATCTGCCGGAAATAGTTTCTGAGTGTAAACGAGCTCAGTGGTCGCTTGTTAGTCAGGGAGTAACAGTATTAATAAGGAAGGGCAGCTATGTCAGGATCACACGACGATTTCTTTGACTTTAATCATGACGGCAAATTGGATGCCCTGGAATGGTCTGCGAAGATGGAGTTTTATGATGAAATCAGCAGGGATAATTCCGCGAAGCATAATGGGACAGTGCGGCCTTTGCGCAAAAACAGGGCCGGTGCGGGGAGACCGCTGCAGTATAAGACCGGCAGCAGGTCAGGCTCAAACACCGCTCAGAAAGAAAAGGTGAAGATCGATCCTTCTGTGTGGGTCTTTCTGAAGATAATACTTGCAGCTGCCGGCGTGTTGATCCTGTATTTCGCCTTTACAGGAATTAAATACGACATGGACAGGAACGCCGAAGTCCGGAAAGTGGAGAGCAGGCTGGAAGAGTATGAAAAGCTTGTTCCGGAGGAACTCCCAAAACTTTGCAGGGAACGGGGGATAGGGCTTGACGGAACCTATATGGCAAAAGGCTTCCCGGAACTTACTCTGGCTTCGGGAAGCGGCTCGAAATATCAGTTTTATAGTATAAAACTCGATTATGAAGTGACACTGCAGGCGGATGAATATTTTGACAGTCTCGACGACAGGGCAAAATATAACTATCTGGGCGCGCTCTATCAAACAGCAGGAGAGGCGCATGCGGCTTTTCTGCAGGAATCTTTCTCTGATCTTATGGATCTGCACGGATGGACAACGGTCGAAGGCTTGTCCATCACTTACAAGGGCGGCGAGTATGAAGTGTACATCGAGACGCCGGCGCATCGGTACCAGTATTCAAGGATGTATGACGACCTGTTCATTTTAGATGGTGAGAGTTATTTCCTGATGGATGAGGAGAGCCGGTGGAAGAAATGACGAGTAAAAAGAGACCTCTGGGGTAGTTTGTCCTCACTTGTGGACAAACTACCCCAGAGGTCTCTTTTTACTCAGAAGTCATTTTTACTCAGGTTCGTCTGTAATCCGCCGAAACGTCCATAAAGGAGCGCTTCCCGGTGATGTAGTCGTCGTAAGCCTGCTCGGCGTTTTTTCCGCGAAAGACTTTGCACAGGCCGCACATGTCGCAGTCAGCGATACAAGGGTACTTCGCCTTGATGAATGCTCTGCGTTCTTCGGTTGTTGAATCAGTGATATCAGGTGCGATCAGCATTGTAGTTCCTCCGTTTGCCACAGCCTTGGCTGCGGCGCTCTTTACTATCCGCGGACAAACGGTGCGCGGAATTCTTCATTGATCTCCCGAATCTCCTTTATTCCGTCAATATACGGCTGATAAATGCTTTCTGTCCTGCCGCCGCCGCGATTATCGCACCCGGAACAGAATTCACAGTCTATTCCGCAAGCGCCCCACAGCGCCTGGTGAACGATCCGGATTCTTTCTTCCCTTGTAGTATCTTTGATCAGTATGGAGCGCATTTTTAAATCTCCTTTCTTGATACATTGGTGACCAAGCAGGGCTTTCTCCCACTGCAGCTGTCCTGCCTGCATACGTATTTACGTTAATTATAGCACGCCCTAATGGTAATGTATTTACATGATTTACCGTGTGTGCCAAAATCAGAAGAGAGGCATACCGTGCCTGTTTCAATAGAGATTTTCCTTAGGTCAGAAAGGATTAAATGCTTTGAAAAGAATCCTGTCTTTTGTAATATCTGCATTCATGATCCTGGCGCTTCTGCCATGTTCTGCCGCGGCTGAACAGGCTGCCGGGCAAACCGCCGGCGAACAGTCTGCCGAGCAACCCACAGAAGCCGTCGCCGGGGACCGCGTCGTCCTCACGATCGCCGATATGAACACGCGCTCCGGCAACCGCTATAATAGGGAAATGGGCATGTGGAGCTATCTTGCGGAGCGGCTGGGAGTGGAGATCCAATATGACTATATATCGCCGCAGGAGTACTCCGCAAGACTGGCCAGCGGCGACCTGCCGGACATTGTCGCCACTGACAAAAACCTTTCCACGATTTTGGAATACGGTGTGGCGCTGAACGTCGATCCGTATCTGGAGGAGTATTGCCCGAACATCCTCAAGGGAGACGCACGGCTTACTTACGATGTCTTCAAACAGCTCGGGAACGAAGGGGACGGATTCTACTTTTTCCCGGTCAAAATAGGGTACAACGGCGTTGGTTATGACAATGAAACGACAGCCCGCGGCTATGTTGTCCGCTGGGACTACTACAAAGAGCTGGGCTATCCGCCCATTAACAATGAGGACGATTTCCTGAGCGTGCTGCTGCAGATGCACAAGAATCATCCCGTTACGGAGGAGGGATATCCCACATATTTGTACGGCACAGATAACTTCAGCGGTTATGATACTGCTTTCCGCGCGGAACTGAGCGTTGATTATTGGGCGCCGTACAAGTATCAGAACAATATTTTTACAAATGAAGTTTTTGACGGTTATACAGATCCGGCCCACTCCATGTGGTGGGCGTCCATGGAATGGGAGAACAAACTCTACCGGGCCGGCAAAGCGGACGGCTCTTACGATATGGATCTCTTCACACAGACCATTGAGCAGTTTGACGCCAAAGTAGCGCGCGGCCAGTATCTTGGGCTACACGCCGAAAAATCGGGACTCTACAAAAATAAGATCAAGACTGATCCGAATACGCTTACCGGGTACAATACGGTTCCGACTTCCGCCACCAATTTCTATACGAACGTTTATCAGCTGCTGGGCAACGGTCCCGGCTATATGTGGTTCATTTCAGCGAACAGCCAGCACAAGGAAGAGGCTTTGAATCTTTTCAACTTAATGTACGATCCTGATTTCGTGAGAGAACTTACGCTTGGCCGCCGGGGAGAGACCTGGGACTACGATACGGAAGGCGTTCCCCGGATGAACGAGTACGGCCAGGAGCAATTGGATGCGTATAAAGCAGGCAGCACTGATCCGGATAACTATTTTGTCAGCTGGGGAAGCTTTGACAAAATGCCGAGCAACTGGCCGTGCCTGCGAGACAATTCGCCGCATCCGGACGGCTATATGGTGGATTTCGCAACGGTCACCCGCGAGTATAAAAAGGCTACCTTGGCCAATAACATCTCCAAAGACATCTGTGAACACTACGGAGTAGAACTGCCCACAGACGCTTTCTACAAGGCCGGAGGGATGGATTTTCGCAATGACTGCGGAGAGGCGATCGCATCCTGCATGAGCAGCCTCAACCGGGACCAGCTCAATATTCTCTCAAAAGCGGAAGCAATTCTGCTGGACGCCCAAGTGGATCTGATCCTTGCGGAGACGGACGAAGAATGGGAGGCGATCCGGGACGAGAAGATCCGTCAGCTGGTAGAACTGGGTGAGCCGGAAGTCTTCAATGTTTACCGGAAAAAGTGGAATGACGCGGCAGAAATCATTGTTCCTCTTGTCCGGGAGGTACAGGTAAGGAACGGAGTGACTCCCTATACGCCGGAACAGTATGCAGACCACCTTGGGGCTGAAGATAGCGCGCAGGAACCGGAAGATCAGTATAAGACCGTAACGGAGGTGCAGGAGCCATGAAAGAGAAGCTGAAATCGCTCCGAATCCGTATGCTGCTTCCCGTTATCGTAATGGCGGTGTTCGTTGTCACAATGCTGACTACGTTGTTTTCACGCGCGTACATCAGCATGATCGTTCAGCAGGAGCAGGAAGTGAACGACGCCGGGTTCGAAACTGTCTCGCGGTCTGTCACGCAGCTGATAAACACGGCCATCGTTGAAGTGCGCAATATCATGTCAGACGACCGGGTGGCGGGTTATGCAAACCTGCAGTATGCCACCTTGCAGGATCAGATCCACGCAAGGATCTATTGCAGGGATTACCTGCGATCAGAGATCGCGCGAAGCGAAGGAATTGTCGGCCTTCTCATCATGCGGCAGGACGGAAGTCTGTTCGGCGTGCTCCCGGAGGCGACACTCTTTTTGGACGACCCGCGGGAAAACCCGCTTCCGGAGGACATGAAAACACAGATTATGGACGCTCCTCTCGGACAGACAGTCTGGACCGGTCCTGTTTCCGGCGCAGCCCTTTACGGGTTTGAAAACAAAGATACGCCGCAGAATATTATGATCGCCGCCTGGAAAACTGTGGATGTGAGGTACGGCACGTGCTATGAGATGGTACTGATAGACGAGACTGTTTTCGACAAGCTGTTCGCGCCGATGCAGGATGGGAAGAGCATCTGGCGTTTCTTCACAGTTGATCAGACAGAATTCTACTATACAGGACAGGACGCATGCTCAGATCCGGACAAGCTCTTAGTCAGCAGCAACACGCAGCAGATTTTTGACAATGACAACGGTGAACCTGTATGCGCGTTTTCCATGACCATGATATCCCCTGACTGGACGCTGGTCCGTGAAGTCTTCATGGAGGACTATGAGCAGGTGATCCGCCGCGTCCGCATCTCGATCTGTGTCATAGGCGGAGTGGTACTTCTGATCGCTTTGGCAATCTACCGGATTTGGCTCAAAAAGTTCATGCTTCAGTTCAATGCGCTGCTAAACGGCATAAACCGAATGGGAAAGGGAGAGCTGCAGCCTGTCAAATCCGCCCCCTACACGATCAGCGAGTTCGAGACAATGCAGCAGGAGATCGACCGGACCAGCCTTGCCCTCAACAACCAGATGGAAACGATCCGCCGGATGGAGCGGGAGCGGATGGAAGCAGAAAATCTGATCAAAGAGCAGGAACGGATCGTGAAGGAACTGAGCACTGCAAGACAGATTCAAAGCAGTGTGCTGCCGCACATCTTCCCGCCTTTCCCGGATAGGAAAGAGATCGATCTCTTCGCGACCATGGACCCGGCGAGGGACGTCGGAGGAGATTTTTACGACTTTTTCTTCGTAGATGAAGACCACTTATGCCTGGTGATCGCAGATGTAAGCGGAAAAGGTATACCGGCTGCTCTGTTCATGATGTTCGCCAAGAGGATCATTCAGGATTTCGCGAGAATTGAACACAGTGCAGGCGAGATTTTGAAGAAGACAAACGATCTGCTTTGCGCCAATAATCAGGCAGACATGTTTATAACTGTCTGGATCGGTATTCTGGAGATTTCTACCGGCAGAATGACAGCAGCTAACGCGGGGCATGAGTACCCTGCAATACGCAGGAAGGGCGGCTTTTTTGAACTGTATAAAGACAAGCACGGCTTTGTAATAGGCGGCATGGAGGGAATCAGTTACAAGGAGTATGTCCTGGAACTGAATCCGGGAGACAAGCTATTTGTATATACGGACGGCGTTCCGGAAGCAACCGCCGAGGGCGGAGAGATGTTCGGTATGGAGCGCATGACCGCTGCCTTGAACCGCTGCGCAGAAGGAAGTCCCGAACAAATCCTCGGTAGTGTGAGAAGCGCTGTGGATGATTTCGTCGGCGACGCCGAACAGTTTGACGACCTGACTATGATGTGTCTGGAATATAAGGGGTCGGTCAACGCCGGACGATCCTGAAAACTCAAAAACGGGGATCCCGCTTCAGCCGGGATCCCCGTTTTATCGATAATGTATTTATTTCTTTTCAATAGTTATCATCTTGGTTCCGGACTCTATGCCGAGAGTAATGCTGTCCGCATTGCTGGTGTATCCGTCAGGAAGGTTCAAGATCTCGATCTTGAGATCCTGAGCATCCTGTGTGAAGTAAGAAGCTATACCATCTTCACCCGTTGTGATCGTCTCGTCAACTGTATCGTTATACAGACGGATCTCAATGCCGGAAACGCGGTCTTTGTCGTTGTTCGTGACATAGAAATTGTAAAGAGCGACCTGTTTTCCTTCATAATCGTCTCCCATTAATGAGGTGACGACCTTCTCAAAATCTCCTTCGTGCAGGAACGCGCTGGACTGGCTGAAGACGATCCTGCCATTGCGGTCGATGATATAAGTGGTGGGGAAACCGCCGACCTTAAGAGAATCGATCGATTCATTCTTCATTCCGATGAGGAAGGAAAGATTGTGTTCCTCTTTGTATTTGACCATGTCTTCCATTTCATCCAGTACCAGGTCTCCGGACACGGCGACGATCTCCATCTTGTCCTTGTATTTCTGATATGTCTTTTCCATATCCGGGAATTCTTTTTCACAGGGACCGCACCAGGAAGCGAAAATATTGAGCACGACAACTTCTTTATCTTTAAGCAGCTCGGAGAGCTTTGCTTCCGATCCGTCTGTCAGAGGGAGCGCGAAATCAGGTGCTTCCTGCCCTTTCGCCACAGACAGATTGATGTCGTTGACCTTACTCATCTGCTCCTTAACCAATGCTCTAAGTCCGAGATATCCTGCGACTCCCAATGCCGCGAGAACGCCAAGGATAATTAATACTACACGTCCGGCTCCGCTCTTTTTCTTTTCCATGATCTTAACTCCTTTATTTATCAGGTATGATTAATCAGGTGTGATTAATCGTTTGCTTATTAACTATTATTTATTACGCAGAAATGGCTGAGAATCCATGCAAAAACATGATATTCTTATTATGTTCGATGGAAGATTTATTGGAGTATTTAGATTATGAACTTGAAGTATTTAATTGTCGGCTCCGGTTACAGAGCCGCGTTTTATGCAAGAATTTCCCGGACATACCCGGAACTGTTCTCTGCTATGTACTTGTGCCGCTCGGAAGAAAAAGCGCGGCTGATGCTGCGGGAAACAGGCGTGCCGGCGGTGTGGACGGTGGAAGAAGCGGAGGCTTTTCGCCCCGACTTTGTTGTTATAGCCGTAAATAAGACTTCTATTACAAATGTCTGCATCGAGTGGGTGAACCGGGGATATCCGGTCCTCATGGAGACACCTGCCGGAATGACAAGAGAACACCTGCTGCAGCTGTGGGACATCCGGAAGCATGGAGCCCGCATCGCGGTTGCTGAACAGTACCATCGCTATCCGGACATGATCGCGGGGCTGAAGGCTGTAGAAGAGGGCAGGATCGGAACTCCCGGGACAGCATATCTGTCATTGGCACATGATTATCACGGAATGAGCCTGATAAGAAGGATGCTCTTGGCAGAAGGGGAGTCTTATGCGATCCGCGGAGAGCGGACAATGCACCCTGTTGCGGAGACAGATTCCAGAACTGGTCCAATTCCGGGAAATCCTGTGAGAGAGAAGGAAAGAGATGTGGTGTGGGTATCTTTTGACTCAGGGAAAACTGCACTGTACGACTTCTCAGGAGTTCAATATCACTCATTTATCCGGTCGCGGCATGTCATAGTCCGCGGCGACCGCGGAGAGTGGTGCGACACGATCCTGTACTGCCTCGATGACGAGGGGCAGCCTGTGCGGGAAGAACTGGCACCAGTCATACCGGATCGATACAGGGAACTGGATACGACGTTTCTTCGGGATACCAGGCGAGTACCGAAAAGAATGCTGTCTATGGACAACCTGCAGGATGAGTTCGCTATCGCGACAATGCTTTTTGATATGAAGGAGTTCCTGGAAACAGGGAAAGAGGTCTATCCATTCAGCGAGGCGCTGGAGGACGCGTATTTCAGGATCCTCATGGAAGAAGCGCTCGCGGAACCCTGGAAAGAGATCCGCGCGGAGAAGATGCCCTGGATGGAGTATGTGATTGGGTAAAAGAATCCGTTCTGTGATACACTAAAATTGGAAATAAATCTGAATTAAAGAAAGGAGCTGCAAAAATGATCAAGATTTACGGTATGCCTTCATGCCCTTACTGCGCGTATGTACACCAGCAGATTATTGGAAGAGAAAATGAGTTTGAGTACATCGATATCGGCAAGAACATTCGCAACATGAGTGCCTTTACGAAACTTCGCGACACAAATCCCGTCTTTGACCGCATGAAAGCGATCGGAGATGTCGGAATCCCTGCGTTTGTGTTTGAGGACGGCCGGGTATCCATTGATCCGGCGGACGCGGGACTGATTGAGTACGGCTCTCCGGAAGCCTGCTCCATTGAGGACCACAAAAGCGGAAGAAAAGGATGCTGACAGATATTAAACTCTTTATGACAAGCAGCCCGATGGGCGCATACAGAAGTACGGCAGCACCAGATTTCAAGGGGCTTAATCCGGCCAACGGTATGGTGGAGGAACTGCAGTCTTACTGGAGACCGGATTCCCGCTGCCTTCTCGTCTCTGCCTTTCCGGATGAATATGATATAAATGACCGGATGAGAGCGGACTTTGAGAGAATATTCAGAGAGACCGGCCTTTCAGTAAAATGCATGGATATCTGTGACCGGCGCGAAGGCAAAACAGTGATCGCCAGGCTTCCCTCTTATGACATGGTGATTCTCGGAGGCGGACATGTTCCGACTCAGAAGCAGTTTTTCGATGAGATCGGTTTGCGTGAAGCCTTAGAGGGCTGGGACGGAATTGTGATGGGGATCAGCGCGGGAAGTATGAACTGTGCTGATGTGGTGTATGCGCAGCCGGAGATGCCCGGTGAAGCGACGAAGCCGTCTTATCAGAAGTTCATCCGGGGGCTGGGGCTTACGGATCTCAATGTTTTGCCGCACTATCAGGCGGTGAAGGATGACTATGTCGATGGGCTGAGGCTCTTTGAGGAGATCACATATCCGGACAGCGCCGGCAGGGTTTTCTATGCGATCGTGGATGGCAGTTATGTGCTGCAGACCAAAGACAGGAAGGAAATCCGCGGAGAAGCCTATCGGATCACTGACGGGAAGATTCAGAGGATTTGCGGAGCAGGGGAAGTATACAGTATTAATTAAGTAAGGTATATATTCATTCTGTTCGAAAGGGCAGGCGCCTGAAGTCAGAAAAGGACCCATTTATGAGACGTTTAATGATATGGCTGATGATCGCCGCATTGCTTTTAGGCACGGTCGGTTTGACCGGATGCTCCGACGACGGGCAGGATGTCAGCGAGTCCGTGCCGGGCGAAAACGACGGCGCAGATGACGGAACGAATGCCGGTAATTCCAAGGGATCGAAAGAATCCAAAGGCCTCTTTATGCAGGTCGACAAGGCCACCGGCAGGATGTTGATCCGCAGGCCGGAGCAGGAGACATCTGCCACTATGGGCGAGAAGGGAAGCTGGACGATCTTTGTCTATCTGTGCGGAACGGACCTGGAATCTCCGATGTTCAAGGGAGGAAGCGCTACCGATGACATCAAGGAGATGAAGGCGGCCGCCGCGGATGACCGGATCCGGTTTGTCATTCAGACCGGCGGGACGACGTTCTGGCACAACGGTGATATGGACGAGGACATGAACCAGCGCTTTGTCATTGAGGGAGGCAAACTGATCAAGGTCAGCGAGGAAGAGCGCGTCAGCATGGGCAAGACCTCGACACTGGCAGAGTTTCTCAAGTGGGGCGTGAAGAACTTCGCTGCTGAGAAGATGGGCGTCGTACTGTGGGATCACGGCGGCGGGAGCATTGAGGGAGTCTGCTGGGACGAGTATGATGAGGACTGCCTTACGCTTCGCGAGATCGACGCGGCTCTTCTTAGCGTGTACAAGACCATGACTGACAAGTTTGAGTTCATCGGGATGGACGCGTGCCTGATGGGGACTGCGGAAATGGCAAACATCGCGGCTTCTTACGCCAGATATATGTATGGATCCGAGGAGATGGAGCCCGGCGGCGGATGGGACTATACCGCGATCGGAAACTATCTGGCGCGCAATCCGAACGCGAACGGCGCGGAGCTTGGCAAAACAGTGTCCGACAGCTACCTGGAAAGCTGCAAGAAGCAAGGTGACGGCGAGATCGCGACGATGTCCGTCATTGACCTGAGCAAAGTGGACAAAATGGTGGAGAGGTTCAATACTTTTGCGAAAAGCATGTATGACTCGGCGGCAAATTCCGTGACCTTCTCCGCGATGTCCAAGAAGATCAAGAAGATTGACAACTTTGGGGGCAACAATAAGTCAGAAGGCTATACCAATATGGTGGATTACGGCGGTCTTTTGACAGCCTGCGCGGATTACACAACGGGCAGCGCGGAGGCACGGGCTGCTCTGAGAGACTGTGTGATCTATTCCGTGCACGGCTCGGATCACCCGAATGCGTCAGGGCTGGCTATCTATTATCCTTTGGAAGTGCAGACCCAGGCGGAATTGAAGACCTTTGAGAGCATCTGCCTGAGTCCTTACTACCTCTCTTACGTGGACAAAAGAACGCAGGGCTTTGTCAGCGCGGGCGAGGACTACGAATACGATGATGACACGTGGTTCCCCGGCGGATTCTGGTCCTGGCTGACGGACTACGATGAGGACGAAGAGGGCGATTACGAGTACGAAGAGGACGACGGAGAGTACTGGTCCTATCTGGGAGACAGCGGAGAGACGGGGCAGAGCCCGTACATCACGTTCTACGAGGAGCCGCAGGTCGATGAGGACGGGATATACTATTTTATCCTGGATGACGAGGGATATGAGAACACTGCGGATGTGATCGCTTATGTGTATACACTGACTGAGGATGGCGAAGGTTACATAGAGATCGGAGAGACCTACGACCTGGAGGCGGACTGGGACGAGGGATATTTTGCCGACGCGTTTGACGGTTACTGGCTGTCCCTTCCGGACGGACAGAACCTGGCGACCTACATCGTCGATACGACGGACGACTACATCATCTACAGTTCGCCGATCCTCCTCAACGACGAGGAGACGAACCTGAGGATCCGCCAGACATATGACGGAGCGACGACGGTGGAAGGCGCCTGGGACGGCATCGGCAACAACGGCATCTCTTCCAGAAACATTGTCAAAATAGGAACCGGAGACACGATCGTCCCCATGTATTACAGCTACGACTGGGATGACGGGGAGGACGTGTATTACGGAGAGGAATACGATGTGGAAGGGAAGCTCACGGTTGACTATTCGCCGCTGTTTGAGGGCGAGTACCTCTATTCGTTCTGCATTGACGATATCTATGGTGATTATTACATGACAGACCCGGTCGCCTTCTACGTGGACGCAGACGGAGAGGTGATGTTCGGCAATTAGACCTGACCTGTTAAGCTTAGGAGAGGCCCGCCGGGCCTAATGATATATGGAAAAGACAAAGGACTTTCGTGCCGAGGAATCGACGCTGAAGTCGTAAACATCTGCACCATCAAGCCCCTGGACGAGGAACTGGTCGTGAAGACCGCTATGAAGACCGGTAAGGTCGTAACCGCTGAAGAGCACAACATCATCGGTGGCTGGACGGTGAAGGTGTGTACAAACAGGTCAAGGCATTTGTAGAAGGCTAATGTTGATTCTTACAAACAGATAATAGTAAACCCCCGCTGTGAGGCAATCCGAACGGATTGCTTCTCAGCGGGGGTTCTTATATGAAGAAACACTCATTATAAGGTATAATATAGACATGTGTGGTCACAGATGTGATGCACCCGCGATTTGCTGCATGGAGGGGACACAATGGATCTATTGAAAAAAATAGTGGAGCAGCCGGTTCTCAGTACCAAGATCAAGAGCGACGAGGTCAAAATACCGGAGATCGCGCTGGGCTATTTTTTGGCACCGTTCTGCGCGATGCTTGCCAACTCGATATTCGGAGCCTATCTGACCAGATACTATGCGGACGTTCTGGGATGGACCAGATTCGGGGCAGGCGCGTTTGCGGCGCTCCTTCCGATCGTTTCCGTCATTTTTGTGGTGCTGGGAAATCTGTCGGTAGGAAAGTGGATCGATAACACCAGGACAAAGGCCGGCAAAGCCCGCCCGTATCTGTTTGCGGCGATCCCGCTCCTGACATTGGCTATAATCACGATGTTCACATCTCCCAATAACGGTTCGCTTCTGCAGATGATATGGATCGCGGTCAGCTACAACCTGTACTATTCGATCGCGTACCCCTGCTACTACACAGCGCACAGCTCAATGGTCTCCCTGTCTACACGCGATACAGACAAGAGAGGACTCCTGGCTACCATGTCCAATGCGTCCATGGTGGCGGCGGCCGGCGTCGGCGCCAGTATAGTGGTTCCGATCCTGCTGCAGAGCTATATGTTTTCCTACAATGGAACTTCTCTGGACGTCGCGGCGTCCTACGCCCACTGGAGAGTACTCTCGATCGGCTTTACTCTGATCACAGTGCTCGGCATCATTCTTGAGTACTACTTCACCAGAGAGCGCATCTCCGAGGAGACTATGGACCTTCAGCGGACGGCCGAAGATATTCCTATGAAGGC
>Ga0256404_1007912_pt1 | contig 16420 bp, 11 predicted proteins | sample RumenRJG_01DNA_FD_185990 | JGI IMG/M metagenome (GOLD analysis project Ga0256404, IMG submission 185990) | Bovine rumen microbial communities from Lethbridge, Alberta, Canada - RJG_01 | ecosystem: Host-associated > Mammals > Digestive system > Stomach > Rumen | place: Canada: Alberta | collected...
CTGCTGAGGATTGATGCCTTTAACTCCTTACTGTATTGCATAGCTGTCTCCTTCCTGTGATATGCTTATTATACCATACCACAAAACATTTTGCTTCCCTTGACAACTATTCTAACACATAGGGATATTTCCAAAGTCGAATTATAACCGTTGTCAGGCTCAGATTCACCTCTTTTAATTAATCTCTCATCAAAATTCACCGAATGCTTTTCAAATACTGAAATAATACCCTCCAAACGGTGATTTGATATATTATCATCCTCCTTCCCGCCAATGTATGCAGGACGCTGATATCCTTTTCTGAATAAATGGGTTATAGCCATTTCACCTGCCAGACGATTGTCAATATCTATCCAGCAAAAATGGCTTTTAAAATTTGGCGTTCCTATCACAATGTGTGGTATCTCATGTTCAAAGAACAAACTATCCAGCCTTTTTGAAATAACAGAGGCATGAATTACAAAGCCGTCACATATCCTGCACTGCATGGCATTTTCCACATAATCAGGTGTCTCATCAGGAGATATATTCTTTATCAGCAAAGCATACTTTTTATTAGATAAAGCTTGTTCAAGCCCACATATCATTTCAAAAAGCTGCGGGTTAGAGTATCCTGAATTTTTCTCGATTGTCGCTAAAAAAATTACTGTTTTGGTTGACTGCTTTGCAAACATGCGCGCAACTGCGTTAGGGTGGTAGTCAAGTTCCTCCATTGCCTGCTTAACCTTATTCGCAGTGGCTTCAGATATGGAATATGATCCATTCATCACCTTAGAAACGGTCGCGGTAGACGTCCCGGCAAGCTTTGCCACATCTTTAATAGTAATAGCCATTTTTTCTTCCTTATTCTGAGATTACAGCAAAACCTTTGCCGCCTATTTTTCCATCTAATAACTTCTCAGATAATAGTACAGTTCCGTTCATTTCACTACTATTAAGAGATACCATATTATTATCCATATTTATCACTACAAGTATATTTTCTTTTTTTAAGCATCTTCTATATTTATATACTCTCGAATTTTGTTTCGCAGCAACCACCTCAAAATTTCCAACTTGCAAGGCCTCATGAGAGATTCTAAGTGATATAAGCGTTTTAATATAATCAGTCAATAACATCTTTTTATTCCATTGCATAGGTCTCCTATAATCCTTCTCGATAATACCGGTAAGTCCACATTCGTCTCCGTAAAATAACATAGGCATTCCCGGAAAAGTCATCTGAAAAAGCAGTGCCAACTTATAATTTTCTATGCTTTCGCCACATACGGATAAAAACCGACTAACATCATGGCTGTCAAGAACATTAAGCTGAACCTTAATAGTCTGACTACGATATCTTGTTAGCATATTTACTACTCTTTCATTAAATCGTGCTGCGTCATCTTTTTCTTCGGCAAAAAATCTCTTGCAGTGCCGCCTAAAATCATAATTCATTGAAGAGTCAAACATAGTTCCATCCAGCCAATGATTTGCGCTCTCCCAGATTTCGCCTATAAGCAGGACCTCAGGGTTTGCTTTTTTAACCGTATTTCTAAATTCCCTCCAGAATTCATCATTGATCTCACTTGCGACATCAAGACGCCAGCCATCGATATGAAAGTTTTCAATCCAATATTTTCCAACGTTGCAAAAATACTCCTTTGTTTCAGGATTTTCCATATTCAATTTCGGCATTAAACGTTCATACCCAAAACATTCATAGTTAGGATATGCCTCTGGGTCATCAGGTCTTATAACCGGAAACTTTAGTCCATAAAACCAATCTCTGTATCTAGACTTTTCTCCATTTCTAACTACATCATCGAAAGCGAAAAATCTCCAGCCGCAATGGTTAAATACTCCGTCTATGACAACTCTTATTCCCTCATTATGACATTTTGCAACCAACTCCGCAAAGTCCTCATTAGTGCCCAAACAAGGATCAATGTGATAATAATCGAGCAAATCATATTTATGATATTCGCCGGCGACAAAAATAGGATTTATGTATATAGCATTTGCTCCAAGCCCTTTAATATAATCTATATTTTCAGTGATCCCTTTGATTGTACCTCCCAATAATCCTCTGGTAATTTCTCCATTCCATTCTTTCTCTGTCGATTTACCACTTATAAACCTTTTCCCAGTGGCGAAACTATCAGGAAATATATTATAGAATACAGCATGTTTTGCCCACTCCGGTACGGATACTATATCAGCTCTGTGATTAAATGGCAATTGAAAGTACTCGGAACGATCATCAACAGTTTCATGTTCAAACTGATCGCCATAGAAAAGCAATGATTCTTTTTCGTCAATCAGCTCAAAGTAATAGCACAACCGTTTATAGCAATTTTCTATTATAGCTTCATAAAAATCAAAATCTTCAGTTGTATACAGGCGACGCATTTCGATCTTTGTAAATTCGACAGGAGTTTTTCTGCACGCCCTATCTCCATAATAAAGATTACAGCACTGTAAGTCTCCTGCCGCTGTTCTTAACCTTATTACTACTGTTTTCTCATCCAATCCGAAAGCATATTGTGACATTGGAATATGTAAAATTGCACTTTTGTTCATTTTTCACCCCATGCCCAAAGATTTGGATTGCTCCAATCAGACGGTGCTTTCACATATACCTTTATATTAGGTACATCCGCCTTATCCGGATCTACATAGCTATAGTCAGCTTTGCCATCTTTGTCAACCGTTATCCATATCTCAGAAGGATCAATTGATAGATCCTCTGTCTGAACCTCTCCATTATTGCCATTTATTATTACTGAATTTACCCATTCCGGTACTTTTTCGGTATACCACCCACTATCTTCAGAGTATGTCATAGACTTACCCGGCCACGATTCAAATACATTCTTTCCATCTGGTGCCGACCATGCCCATAGGCAAGGATTTTTCCATGACTCATCTACCTTTGCGTGAACAGCAAATTTAGCAACATATTCAGGTGTATCTCCTGTTGTTTTGGCGTCATACGAGACATCAACAGATTTGTCATCATTCACCGTAATCCAGCTTTCTTTTCCGGAATCGAGGACAATCTCCTCAGTCTGTACTCCGCCATTATTCGCATTCACAATAAGATGATTCGCATAAGAAGGCACCCAAATATAATACCAGCCCTCATTATCTACATCGCTGTCAAATTCCTCTCCAGGCCACGCCTCAAACGCATTAGTTCCATCCTCGTTCCATGCCCATGCACAAGGATTTTTCCAATCACCCGGTGTCTGTACGTGTATCGCAATACGATCAACATCTTCAGCAAACGTTAACGTAGTCGGCATCACAAACACAATAAGGGCTAATACACTAAAAAGCATCCCCAGCTTTTTTAGAAATTGTTTCATATAAACCTCCAAATTAACAATACACAGTTTAATGTTTATATAGTTCCATCAGCTGATGATTTTATAATAAATCAAAATAATAGCGTAGTCAACGGCAAATTGGGTAATCGGTTTCCTTGTTTAGGATGCTTTTTTATCAATTTTATGGGCAATTATTTGTGCATATTGCACAAATTTATCAGGTTGTTTGCAAACATGTTTAATTTTTACGGGTTTTATTAGGAAACGTTTTCCTCCGATAATATCATTTTATAAATTTGACATTAAAAACAGCCACCATTTTCACAGTGGCTGTTAATATTTGTAAATAGTATAATCTATCTTACTTTCCAAACACTTCCTTCGCGATGTCTGCTGACATTTTGGCGTCTTTGGCGTAATAGTCGGCGTGGATCTGCTTGGCGTATTCAGGTGTCATGACGGCTCCGCCAACCATAATTTTGCATGTGAGTCCGGCAGCCTTTATGGCCTTTATGGTAGTGTCCATATTTACAACTGTTGTAGTCATAAGAGCGGAGAGGCCTACAAGACCGGCATTATATTTCTTCGCGGCCTCCACCACGGCCTCTTCAGGAACATCCTTACCGAGATCTATAACATCATAACCATAATTTTCAAGAATTACCTTCACGATATTTTTGCCTATATCGTGAATATCACCCTTCACTGTACAGATAACAATTGTTCCCTTTTTAGTCTGCTCAGCGTCGGATTTTGATAGACTTGTTTTAATTACGTCAAATGCCTCCTGGGCCGCGCCGGCTGCCTGAAGGAGCTGGGGGAGGAAAATAATATTCTTCTCGTAATCATCACCCACCAGGTCAAGTGCGTGAATAAGAACATTATTTACGACGTCCATTACAGGCATGGTTTTTAATAATTCGGCTGTATCTTCTCTTATTCCGTTCTTTAAGCCATGGCGAACCTTATCTATAATGATATCTGATAAGCCTGCTTTATTATCTAAGCCGGAAGTATCCGAGACCGCTGCCGCTCCGTTGCCTGAAACCGCATAATCCTTACTTACCAATTTATTTGCCGCAAGACTTTTTCCCGCGTATGAATTTACGTAGTCCTCGCAATTTTCATCTATATTATATAACACCCTGAAAGACTTAACCGCCGCCATCATGGCCTCATTATTCGGGTTCATGATAGGAAGATCAAGACCTGCCGCAAGGGCCATTGTTAAAAATGATGTATTAATATATTCCCTTATAGGAAGTCCGAAGGAAATATTTGAAACGCCAAGGAGGGTGTGGACGTGTAATTTTTCCTTAACCATAGAAACAGCCTTTAAGGTCTCACGCACCTCAGCCTGCTTAACCGAAGCGGACATTACAAGGCAGTCTATATAAATATCCTTTTCGGAAATTCCATATTCCTTGGCTGCGTTAACTATTTTTTCCGCTATTTTAAAGCGATCCTCAGCCTTATCGGGAATTCCCGACTCATCAATCGTAAGGCCGATTACGGAAGCCCCGTATTTTTTTACAAGCGGTAATATAGCCGAATAAACCTCCTTTTTACCGTTTACCGAATTTACAAGCGGCTTTCCGTTGTAAATGCGTAGCGCGGCCTCAAGCACTGCAGGCTCAGTCGAATCTAGCTGCAGTGGCGCGTCAACCACACCCTGAAGCTCAGTCACGACATCCACCATCATGGCCTTTTCGTCTATTTCAGGAAGACCGACATTTACATCGAGAATATCCGCCCCGCCATTTACCTGCTCGACGGCCTTTCCGCATATATAAGAAATATCGTGCTTCTTTAAGGCCTCTTTAAATAATTTCTTTCCGGTCGGATTTATTCTCTCGCCCACAACACGAGGCCTGTCGACAACAACAACCTGTGAAGAGCTTGCAAGCAAAGCCTTATCAGCCATATCGGAGTGGTCAGCATCTACCTTACGAGGTCTAATCTCCGGATTCTCGTCAATAACTCCCCTTAATTTCCGAATAAATTCAGGATCGCTGCCACAGCAGCCGCCAATTATCGAAACGCCACATTCAATTATCGGCTTCATATATTCGGCGAAATCATCGGCGCCTATATCATATCCGCCCGTTATTAAATCAGGGAGCCCCGCGTTTGGCTTAACTATGACAGGCTTATCCGTATATCGCATTAATTCTTCCACATTAGGAAGCATTTTATCGGGACCGATTGAACAATTTATCCCCAAGGCGTCCACATCAAGGGCCGATAAGGTGACAGCCATGGAAGCGACACTTACCCCTGTAAATGTCCTGCCGTTTTCCTCGAAGGTCATAGTGCTCCAGATAGGAAGATCAGTATTTTCTTTCGCCGCAAGAACGGCGGCCTTCATCTCAAGAAGGTCAGTGCTCGTCTCGAATACTACTAAATCGGCTCCCGCCTTAGCGCCCGCAATAAGCATTTCCTTATACATATCGTAAGCTTCGGCAAATGATAAATCCCCGTTCGGAAGAAGGAGACGGCCGATAGGGCCTATATCAAGAGCGACTTTCGTCTTTGTCCCTTTAGTCGCGTTTTTAGCTATATTTATTCCTGCGGTAATTAATTCATCGACGGAATATTTTCCGCGAGAAGCCTTATATCTGTTAGCCGTAAATGTATTCGCGTAAATAACATCAGAACCGGCTTCTACATATTTTTTCTGAATTCCCTCTATTAATTCAGGGTGAGTAATATTTAATTCCTCAGGAACGGCCGGAACCTTAACTCCTGCCGCCTGAATCATAGTGCCCATAGCACCGTCAAGCAAGGTTATTTTTGGCATTTATATCCCCCCCATTAATGACATTTCGCTCCATGCGCTTTTATATTACAGGTCTCCTTAAACCTGCAAATATCGCAGGAGCTTCCTCTTAGTTCCCGCCCCTGGTTCATAAGGCCTATTATGGCGGTCTCTGACTTCGATGGAGACAGAAGTGAATCAAGATTTACCGTGACACCTATCTTAGTGGTAGCGTCAAGCTCACGAATTATATCCCTCTGAATATCTATAGGGAGGTCTCCATAGCCCGGGCCGAAGCGCCAGGTGATATTGAGGCCGGCCTTTGCGGCAGCGGCAGAGCATTCATCCTCCGCCGCCTGGGTCACCGCTTCAACCGCAACAGACCCGCAAGAGTCAAGTATTACGCCCCTCGCCGGGTCAGACGCCATATTTTTTCTGATATTTTTCTCTATCTCATTTCCGACAGTCGTAGAAAATAAAAATATTTCATCGGAATAAATTAAGTGCTTTCGTATACTCTCACCCTTGAGTATAATATTTGTTCCTATTATTTTTATTCCGTTTTTATCTGACTTGTCAAGCGCAAAGTGCCTTATTACCGCCCGAGGCTCCATTAATTTTAATGTCTCATCAAGGCAGTCGTCTATCATTTTATCAAGGCTATCAGGGATTTCACTGCCCCGATAGCCCATATACAATAGCGCTTCTTTTTTATTTAATGATTTTATTTCTTCCAAAATATTTATCCCAAATAAATTAATTATTATTAATATGATTAATTAAAGGCATAACCGCTTCAGTAATTTCCTTGGTTGTGTCCACCTGGTTCATGGAATAGAGGTGGATGCCACGAACGCCATAGGCAAGGAGCTCGTCTATCTGCTCTATGGCATACTGTATCCCGGCCTTACGCATGCAGTCATTGTCATCGCCAAACTTATCTATAAGTGACTGCATTTTAGGCGGAATCGTAGCCCCACACATGGTTACCATACGCTCTATCTGTCCCTTATTCGTAACCGGCATAATTCCCGCCTCGACAGGAACATCTATCCCTTCCTTATGAAGCTTATCCATAAAAGCATAAAAATTCTCGTTATCAAAAAAAAGCTGCGTGATCAGGTGGCTCACTCCCGCATCTATCTTAATGTGAAGATTTTTTATATCCTCATCCATTGATGCTGCCGCCGGATGCTTTTCCGGATAGCAGGCTCCCATAATATGAAATTCAGGATCCTCCTCGTGAATAAATCCTGCGAGGTCAGACGAATGAGCAAAATCATTTCCTCGGCTCCCCTCAGGACTCATATCACCTCTAAGAGCAAGCACATTTGTGATCCCGTTTTTCTTCATATCGGAAAGCTTTTCTCTTATTTCTGCCTTCGTGGCTCCTATACAGGTCAGATGGCATACCGGCTCTATGGCGTATTCCGATTTAATTAATGAAGCTATTTCAACTGTCTTCTCCCTTTGGGTCGTGCTTCCTCCCGCGCCGTAGGTCACGCTTATAAAATCCGGCGCAAGGCTCCTTAGGCCGTAGATAGATTTATAGACAGTTTCTACGCTTCCGGCCTTTTTCGGTGGAAATACCTCCATCGAAAATAATACCTTTTTATTAGAAAGTAAGTTCTCTATATTCATAGTTACTCTCCTGTTATTTCATCTAAAATATCAAAAAATCCCGCGAAGGTCTTAGCTGAGCAGTCAGGATTATCTATTATTATTCCTTTTCTCCTTAATCCCGCTATCGCAAATGACATAGCCACACGGTGGTCGTTAAATGAATTAATAATTACATTATGATTAAATTTATCGGATTCATTTACTGAATCCGGATCTTCCCCACCTATGACAACGAAGTCCTCGCCTTCGGTTACGGGAATATTTAATGCCTTCATATTGGTAACTATAGCGTTTATCCTGTCGCACTCCTGAGCCCTTATGTGACCTATTCCGGTTATACGAACCGGGCTTTTAGCGAAAGCAGAAACTGCCGCAAGGGTTAATGCCTGGTCGGAAAAATCATTTAAATCAAATGTGCCGCCCTTAAATTCACCATTTACAGGCCCGGTTACTTCTATTCCTTCAGGCCCATCTTTAATTTCTGCCCCAAGCTCTCTCAATACAGATAAAAACTTAATATCCCCCTGCATGCTGTCAGAGTGTACTCCTTCGACAAGCGCCCTTGTTCCAAGTATCTCAGCCGCCGCGTAAAAATAACAGGCCGCCGAAATATCAGGTTCTACCGGATAATCACAGGCCATATAAGAAGCTTCCGGAACTGACCATTCATTTTCCGAAGAATTAATTGCCTTAACTCCGAAGCTCTCCATCACACTCGCCGTCATTTCCACGTAGGGAAGAGACTTTCTTGTGCCCGTTAATTCTATCGTAAGTCCACCTTTTCTTAATGGACCCGCCATTAGAAGTCCCGATAAGAACTGGCTTGAGACTCCTATATCAATAGTAATTTTATTCCCCTTAAATCCACGGGAATCCATATAAAAAGGAAAATGTCCCTCTTCGCCATGATATATTATTTTTACTCCCGAATTAATAAGAGCATCAAGAAGGGGCTTCATGGGGCGTTTCTTCATCTGCTCCGAAGCGTCAAGCTCGTATTCGCCTCCGCTTACAGCGAGGAGGGCAGTAATAAATCTCGCTGCGGTTCCGGCGCTACCGACATTTATTTTAGCTCTTTTATTTGGAATACTGCCACCGCACCCCTTTACGGTAATTTCCTTTTTCTCACTATCAGCCTTAATTTCTATTCCGAGAATCCTAAGGCAATTAATTAAATCCTCTGAATCCCTAGAAAATAAAGCGTTCTTTATTACCGAAGTCCCTGAAGCAACAGCAGCGACAAGGAGAGCCCGGTTCGTAATGCTCTTACTCCCCGGCACCCTCACGCGAATGTTTTTATTGGTTCCGTATATACATTTTACCCGATAATTTTTCATTTAATTACAGTACCCGTGCGCCCCTTGAGACCCGCAAGCGCGTTCTCGGTAGAAGTAATTACAGCCTTGCGGGCCTTATCTCTCGCGCTAGCGACAAATTCTATGGCAGCCTCCATCTTAGCCTTATCGAGTCCCGCCGTGAAGTTGCCCTGCTCTTCTATAAGCTTTTCAGCCTCAGCGACACTTATCTCGCCTATCTTCTTCTCCTCAGGCGTGCCGGTCTTCTCCGTGAGGAATTCACGATGCGTGAGGAAGAGCATGGCGTCAGCGTCAAGCTCACCCGCGAGTCTTGCCGCAGTGGCGTCCTTCTCAATTATCGCGCTCGCCCCCTTAAGCCTCGTACCCTGCTGCATGACAGGAATACCGCCACCACCGCAGGCGATGACGATCTGCTCGGCATTTACAAGAGCCCTTATTGAATCTATCTCATAAATCTCGACAGGCTTCGGTGAAGGGATAATTCTCCTGAAGCCACCGTCCTCCTCGGTTACGAAGTTTCCCTTCGCTTCCTCGGCGTCAGCCTCAGTCCTGTTCATAACACGACCGATGACCTTAGTCGGGTGGGTAAATGCCCTATCGAATGGGTCCACGCGAACCTGAGTAATTATGGTGCAGACAGGCTTGTAGATGCCCCTGTCAAGGAGCTCAGTTCTGATTTCGTTCTGAAGATCGTAGCCTATATACCCCTGACTCATGGCGCCGCAGACCGACATAGGCGCAACCGTGAATTCCGGTTCAAGCCTTGAGTATTCCGTCATCGCCGTCTGAATCATACCTATCTGCGGGCCGTTGCTGTGTGTGACAACAGGAATGTATCCCGCCTCAACCAGGTCAGCAACCGCAACCGCCGCGGTATGTACGTGCTCCTTCTGCTCAGGAATGGTCCGCCCGAACGAGTTCCTTCCGAGCGCGACCACAACGATTTCCCTCTTTTTATCCTTAGACTGCTTTGTTTCTTCCATGAAAATGGCCCTCCAAACTTTCTGTAACAGTACCTATAGAAATATTCTAACCTATTGGAGCGACGAATACAAGAAAAATTTCAAAATTCGCCAAAAAGGGGTTGACAAAACGTGCATGCAAGCGTATTATTGTGATTAATACAGATAAGACAGACAAGATTCTTTCTGTTAGGGCAAAGAACGTCAATAATTCACAGGAGGGCACTGCATGATAGTTTTAGACCCGGGCGACAGGCGTCCGATATATGCCCAGATTGAGGATAAATTTACGGATCTCATAGTCATCGGTGTCCTGAATGAAGGAGACCCCCTGCCGAGCGTAAGACAGCTCGCGGCGGAGCTTTCCATAAATCCGAACACCGTACAGAGAGCCTATCTTGACCTCGAGACCAGGGGCGTGATTAATTCTATCCGCGGCAAGGGAAATTACGTGGCCAATACCGCTAAGATAAAGGAGGCGAAAAATGGTGAAATTCTGTCCGAATTCCGTGAAGTCACTAAGAAGGCCAAAGACGGAGGCATTTCCGTAACGGAACTGAAATCAGAAATTTATGCCATTTACCATGAGAAGGGAGAAGGAGAAAAATGATACAGATTACAGACCTGACTAAGACGTTCGATAAGGTTACGGCTCTGTCCCACATCACAATGAAAATTCCGGATGAGAACGTATTCGGACTTATCGGAACAAACGGAGCCGGTAAATCCACACTTTTAAAATTATTGTCAGGAATTCTGACACCGACAAGCGGAACATTTTCGATAGACAATAAACCTGTCTTTGAAAATCCGGAAATAAAGCAGGAATTTTTCTATATCCCTGATGAGCCGTGGTTTTTTAAAAACGCCACGCCTTTTGAAATAGGAACCTATTATACCACGGTTTACAAGCGCTTTGATACAGGTATATTTGACCGCCTGTTAAATGGCTTCGAGCTTGACAGGAACCGCAAGGTAAATTCATTTTCAAAGGGAATGAAAAAGCAATTAGCCCTCTCAGCCGGAATCGCGGCTAGGACAAAATATCTCTTCTGCGATGAGACCTTCGACGGCCTCGACCCGGTTGTAAGGCAGACTGTGAAGAGTATTTTCGCCGAGGAAATAGATTCGCGCGGTCTCACCCCTATTATCGCAAGCCACAATCTTCGCGAGCTTGAAGATATCTGCGAGCACGTAGGACTCCTTCACAGGGGTGGTGTTGTCTTCGAGAGAGATCTCGAGGAAATGAAGCTTGGCATCCACAAGGTTCAGATAGTTTTACCTGAGGAAAATGAAGCCGAGAATATAGATTCACTCGCTCCAATTAAAAAGGAAAAGCGAGGCAGACTCTATACGCTCACGCTTCGCGGAGAAGAAGAAGAAATAAGAGCACGGATAGAGCCGCTTTTGCCGGTATTTTATGAAATAATTCCGCTCACACTTGAGGAAATATTTATAGAGGAAACGGAGGTCAGGGGATACGATGTCAAAAAACTCATACTCGGCGAGTAATCCATGGAAGGAAAATCTTAAGCACAGACTTTGGGCTATCGCGATAAGCTTGCTATTTACTTTTTTTGAGTACATTGTAGCAGCCGCCGCGGTAAATTCCAACGATTCCTCATACCATGACAGATTTGTAACGCAGTACCTTAATATTACATCCGTATCGCAAAACGCGACTGCGGTATTCATGTATATGGTATTAGGTCTGGCACTTGGAATCAGTTCATTTTCATATCTTTTTAATGAGCGTGAGACCTCATTTTACCACAGCCAGCCGATAAAAAGAAGCAAGCTGTATCTGATAAATATCATAAACAGCATTTTAATCGTAGCAATACCGGCTATTATTATGTCAGAGATTGGTGCGTTAATTGTAGGTACTGCCCATGGCGAGCGTATGGCACTTATTTCAGGAACATTTGTAAACACGCTAATGCAGCTCGTTTTCTTCATCGGCAGCTATATGGTAGCCATGATCGCAGCGCAGCTTACAGGAAATATGGGAACCGCCATAGCAGGAACGCTTGTTTTCATCGGATACGGTCCGGCAATTTTCCTTATCCACAATGCGTTAATGGATTTCTTTACCACCGCTTTTAATAATTACCTTGTCACCTCGGTGGATGAAGCTTTCCGTTTTTCTCCTGCCCTGTTTGGCTTTGCTTATTGGTCAGAGACTTTGATCAACGGTCATGGGTATGCGCACTATATAATAGCATCAATAATTGTTAGTATAATATTATTTTGCCTTGGATATTTTCTTTATCAGAAAAGGCCTTCCGAGGCAGCCGGTCACGCAATGGCTTACAAGGTTACAAAAGGGCCGATTAAGGTATTAATAACCATTCCGGTTGGATTATTATTTGGCCTGGTTTTTGGCTCATCATTCAGCGATATAAACGGTATTGGAAAGGGTTGGGCTTATTTCGGAATAACTGTCGGCTTCCTTTTATCATACGCGATAATGGAGATTGTTTATAATTCCGATTTCAAGAAGCTGTTCTCTCATAAAATTACATTAATTATTTCGCTCGCAGTGACCTATTTAATTTTCGGTATTTTCGTTTTTGATTTATTCGGATATGATACTTATATTCCGACCGAAAATAAAATCAAATCCGCTTCAATTGTAACAGACAAGCTGGAATTTGAATACAATAAAGCAGCGATAGGTGATGAAGACGGCGATCTTGATGGTTTTAATGTAGGCGCATATAATAACTCACTTGACTCACTTAAGTATGCGAAAGCGGCTCTTGATACTACCGAATACTCTGATACCGCTGACATTCGCGAAATCGCAAAAATTTGCGTCAATAATACCGTGGCTACGAAGGCAGTAGATTATTTTATAAGTGACTACCCGACCACTACGGTTTATATTAAGTGGAATTTAACAGATGGCAGAAGCGTATATAGGAAATATATCGCTAATAGCGCTGAAATAGAGAAATATTGCGAGAAATTATACAACAGCAGGGATTATCTCACTCAGAAATACAGTATTATGACTGACGACCCATCTGATGTTTATAGGGTAAGCTACTGTGATGGCTATATATCCTATAAGCTTGACAAGCTCTCTGACAGCGACCTAAAGAGACTCATAGATACTTATAAATCTGAGCTTGCGGCCATGTCCTACAGCGACAAAGAAAAGGCGCGTTATGCCGGAATCCTCCAGTTCAGGACAAAGGAAGCTGGTGAAAAATATAGAAGGTACAGCTTTGATGACGATTCGCATGCCGTATTTAATGTATATCCGCTATACAGAAATATGACCGAAACGCTCGGAATTTTATCGGAATTTGGCTATAAAACAAGTGTAATAGACCCTGATACGGTTAAGGCAATCAGCGTAAATAGGGTAAGCACCGACAGTGATGCTTCAACTAAATCAGCTTATACCTCCGATGTGGGATACACAAGTGATGAGGGAATAACTATCACAGACGCCAAGCAGATAAAGGAAATTCTCGATCATTCCGACCCTTACGCATTAGCTATTAACAGTATTTATGACAGCAGCTATGATGTAACTATTTATTACAAATCAGGTGATACTGATACGATTTTCCTAATAGCCGGAGAGGTTCCTTCATTTTTAAAGGAATAATCTCCAATCCATAACAGCCGACGTCGTTTGACTTGAACGTTCAACATAAGAGCTGCCGAATTTGGTAAATTACCAAATTCGGCAGCTCTCTTCATTTATTTATTTTTTGATGTCTTTTTGATTGTCTTCGTCTTTGTTACGACTCCATTTTTATTTACATAGTATCTCTTGTTCTTGATTGTTACCCAGGTGTTCTTCTTCAGGGCTCCGGATTTTCCGGCGATATAATATTTGCCGTTAAGCTTAACGAGCTTATTTTTAATTACAGCGCCTTTTTTATCCGTAATGTAGAGCCTGCTGCCTGACTTAACTATTGAGCTTCTTACAAGCTTCCCCTTGCTGTTATAGCAGTAGGTCTTGCTGCTGCCCTTCTTGGTCTTAAGTGTAGCCTTTACTATCTTAGTTGTCTTAGTAACGGCACTTGTTGTCGCAGCTGCCGATGAAGGTGTTTTATCATTTTCATTTATCGCGGTTTCGGTTACTGTCTTATCGCCTTTATCTTCAGGCTTTACTTCGGCTGCAGGCTCGGTTTGAGGCTTATCTTCGTTCTTCGTCTCGGGAACCGTTACAGCAGGGGTTTCAGGTACCGTTACGGTGCTTGAGCTTCCGTTGCCTGATGAGCTGCTGTTTGAGCTGCTGCCCGAGGAACTGCTGTTAGAGTTATTTCCTGATGAGCTGCTACCTGAATTACTTCCCGATTCCTTATTATCCGAAGGCTTATCCGGTTCAGCCGGCTCTACCGGTTCCTCCGGCTCTATTTTTTCTTCAGGGTAGAGGACCAGGGTAGCGTCATCAAATGAGCCCCAGGCCTTGGCAGGCATCTTAGCATTTACGGTAATCGTAAGCTTGCCGTCCGCCGCCTTAATCATCTCATCGGTTACTTTTATTGACGTCTTCAAAAGCTTCCAGTTCTTCCAGCCTTCGAGGGTCACATTTTCACTTGTTACAGTTGTATCACCGCATGAAGCTGAAATAGTAAGCTCACTGCTGTCGCCTACATCACCACCCTGGGCATAGATAGATGCTTCGTAGGTTCCGGCCTCTGATATCGCGACTTCCTTTGAGAAGTTAAATGTAAAGTCTTCGCCATACCAGAAATGAAGGGTCTTAGCACCTGTACGAGGATCATTTGTACCAATCTTCGCTGAACCGTCAGTGTTTACATCAAGTCCCTTTGAATCAGAAGAAACCATCCATCCGCTCTCATCGCTGTCCTCAAAGGAAGGATTTGCGAAGAGGTTCCTTGGAACGAGCTTAACGGTGCATGCTACCGTAAACTCCTTCCCATTTATTGTTACAGTGCCATTTACGGTAAAGGTCTTATCTACATTTTTGTTATCCGCTATAAATGCGTTTGCGGAGGCTATATCATTTTCTGACCAGACTACTGCTTCCTTGGAGCTCGAATCATCGTCAAATACGACAATAGCTGTCTCAGGTAAATTCGCCGCTGTTATGGTGCTCCCTGCCTCTGTCTCAACCTCTTCACCGCATTCAGCGCTTACAGGGGCTGCCGTTAATTCAAAAGGCTTGTAATCAGGTGAAAATGTAGTGATTGATTTACGCGGATATCCATTTTCATCAAAGAAGCACTGGTTATCTACAGCGCTGCCGCCGTACCATTTTCCCGCATCCTTTGCGTCATATTCTCCCGCAAATGAAGCGGCCCAGCCTGAACCGTATTTCTCCCAGAGTTCCTTATTCTTAGCAATTGCGGCAGCACGGGCTTCTCCGGTGAGACCGTCCACATTTATAAGGTCAATCCAGGTTCCTTCCCAGTAAAACGCGCCGAGTCCCGCATGGCTGCCATCCTTAGCCGCAATTGAGCGGACTGCCTTCTCAACAGCCTGGAACTCTTCAGCCTGGCCGAGCTCGTTAAATGCCCAGACTAAATCGTCGCCGGTATCATTTGTTCCCTTGCGAACCGTATTTCCGTGCCCGTCAAAATCCTTAAGTGTGTTGGCATAGCTAGTCTCAGCTACCATTACCTTCTTGCCGTAGGTCTTGGCTATTCCGTGAAGAACCGAACGGAGGTTCTCAAGGCTGCCGTGCCAGTATGGATAATAGGATGTGGCAAATACATCGTAGCTTACGCCTTCCTTCTTACCATCGTTATCGCCGTCGTACTGGGCCATATTCCAGGCATATGACTCTTCGTTGCTGCCGGTAGGGTTAGCAAAATGAACTACAGCGAGAATTTCCCTGTTATATTTTGCCGCAACCTCGTGAACCGCGTCGCAGCCTGCGTCAAGAAGCTTATTTAAGCCCTTATTCGGATCATTTTTATCAAAACCGATTCCGCACATCCAGCCGTGGGTCTCGTTTCCGACCTGAACCATCGTAACATTTACACCGGCATCGAGTAATTTGTTAAGGCTCTCTGTCGTATAATCAGCTACCGCAGTCGCAAGCTCATCCTCTGACTTTCCTTCCCAGGCCTTTGGTACGCTCTGCTTAGCAGGATCTGCCCAGAAGTCCGAGTTGTGGAAATCGATAAGAACCTTCATGCCGGCGTTTGTGGCATATTTTCCCATCTCGATAGCCTTAGCGAGGTCGTTGTTACCACCGCCGTAGCCGTTTCCGTTTGCGTCATAAGGATTGTTCCATACACGGAGACGGACATAGTTCATACCTGTCGAAGCAAGGAAATTAAAGAAGGCCTGATCCTTAATTATATTGCCATCGTTGTCCTTGAAGCCATATTTTTCTGTGCCTTCTTCGGCGTTCAAGGCATCAAAGGAATCCTGAAGAGAAATATAAGAGCTAACGTCCATACCGCGGATTGCATCTGACAAATCTGCGTCAAGAACCTCATCGGACTTGTCCTC
>Ga0256404_1007914_pt1 | contig 16393 bp, 13 predicted proteins | sample RumenRJG_01DNA_FD_185990 | JGI IMG/M metagenome (GOLD analysis project Ga0256404, IMG submission 185990) | Bovine rumen microbial communities from Lethbridge, Alberta, Canada - RJG_01 | ecosystem: Host-associated > Mammals > Digestive system > Stomach > Rumen | place: Canada: Alberta | collected...
GACGAGCTCCGGAGGCTATGTTCGATCTCCTCGACCCGGCTGAAGGCGTTCGGCTAGCTGCGGATACGAGAAGGCGGACAGGGCGTTCGGATGATCTCTGGATTCAACCCTAATGTTCGCATTACTCGAGAGGATGTCCGAGCACTCTTACTCCGATACACTTCCTAACGCCTTAGCCTTGTTGCAATCGATTGTGTAGATGAAGTGGCACGCTTCAAGGGGTTACAGCGCTCTCATTCGCCATTAGTCTTTCAATCCCGTCAACATACAGGTTCCCCCCTCCGCATCTCAGCTATTTGAATCTTCTCACACTGAACTTATCGTGCTATTACCTCTGGCATACGTGCATAACCAGATCCAGGACCATTTGCAAAGCTCAATACAAATCAACCTGTCTTTTAGGCCTTGTAAGACTCTCTTCGTCTTTGTCGCCATCCGACTTCACTCTGCTTCACTAAATCACACTGAGGTACATACGAATCCGTAAGACACAGTTGGAACCGTTTATTTCTGTGCCATTCAAATCCTCCCATCACCCACAAACGTCAGTCCGAGAAACCTTCATCAAAAGAAAGAAGGTGCTCCGACGAAGAAGGTGCTCCGACGCATCGTTTGAGTCTTACCCACTCACTGGTCGAGTGTCCCTATAGCACATCGGGCAACAAGTTTTATGGCTGACGAAAAAGGAGACCGCCCTAGGGCGGTCTCCTCACTTGCTTCTGGTCTTTGCGACGTGACGTTATGCTTTCACGTAGGTAACAATTACTCTACGCTCGGGCTCGTTTCCCTCGGAATGCGTAGTCACCTCATCGTCATCGATAAGCGCCAGATGTGCTATGCGACGGTCATAGGCATTCATGGGAGCCATCGCAACGCGCCCATGCTGCCTCTTCGCCCGCGCCGCGGCCGAACGAGCAAGCTCCGCAAGCTTCTCACGACGGCGGCTCTTATAGCCCTCGATATCAACGACGATCGGATAGTGGAACTTGAGCCTGTTGCTCAGATAGGAAGAAACGACCATTTGAAGAGCATCCAGCGTCTTGCCGTGCCTACCGATGAGAACCGCAAGATCGCCGCCACTGATGTCCAGAATGAGTTCACCCTCGTCGCCATCATACTCGTCGATAGAGATGTGCTCCTCGCCAAAGAAGCCGAGCAGCTCTCTGATGTACGTCACGGCGGCGTCAGCAATCTTGTCGACCTCCTCATCAGTGAGGTCGACGTCGCTCTCGAAGTGCTCGCGAATGCTCGAGAATTCATCCTCAATCGCAGGAGCCTGCATCTGCTCGCTCTCTTCAGAAGAGGCGCTCTGAACGTCCTCCACGTGTTACCTCCACAAACGATAGCGCGACCCATCCTATAGGGCCGCGCAGCTGAATCTACTAATACTAGTTCTTCTTGTGCGGACGCGGCTTGCGCTCCTTGCGCACAACATCAACCTGGACACCCTGATTTGCAAGCTTGGCCTCGGTCTCGGCCTTGACCTTGTCCATAACCCTCTGGGTGACGATCTTCTGCTGTGCGACCTGCCAAACGGCAGAGGCATCGTAATAGAGAAGGACGGCACCAGGAACGGTCCAACCAAACCAGAGCATCATCGCAGCCATGACGACACCCATGACAAGGGTCTGCTGACGCTGCTCATCAGGAGTGTTCTGCAGGTTCATGATCATGGGGATGAAGGTGAGGATGCCAAACAGCACGTCGAAGATGATGTACACCGCAGCGACGCTAATGCCCTTCTCCATTGCCTGCGCGGCAGACATCCCAAGCGATGGCATGATGTTGAGGAAGTGCGCGGAGGCGGGAACCTGCTTAGCGACAGTGAAGAGCGCGAAGAAGACAGGCATCTGCAGGAAGATGGGGAGACAGCCCCCAAGCGGGTTGAACTTGTTCTCTGCAGTAAACTTGCGAAGCTCCTCTGCCTGGCGCTCGGGGTCGTCCGCGTACTTGTCCTGAATCTCCTTCATCTTAGGCTGCAGCGCCTGCATTCTTGCGCTCGAGGCCGTCGACTTCGTCATGAGCGGCATGACCAGGAGTCGGATGATGATGGTAAGAATGATGACGGCAACACCCCAGTCGCCGCTAAAATCGGCGAGCCACTGCAGTATCTGCATCAGGAAATTAATAAACCAGTCCCACATGGATTCCTCCGGTTGTCAAAGCTAGGGGACAGGGTCATAGCCGCCTTTGTGAAATGGGTTGCACCGCAGGATTCTTTTAAAGGCGAGCCACGAACCTCTTAGGGCACCGTACTTGCCAATGGCCTCGAGGGCGTATTGGGAGCAAGACGGCTCGTAGATGCAAGACGGCGGGAACAGCGGGGAAAGGTACTTTTGGTAGCCCCTTATCAAGGCGAGAAGAACTCTCTTAACCATATGGCAAGCCCTTCTCGCCCGCGCCGTTCTTAGCCGTTGATGCCACAACGCTTGAGAAGGCTCCGCAACGCCTCAGACACCTCGTCCGGAGAGCTTTCGTGCGTCGCCTTCGTTGCGAACAGGATGATTCTTGTGCCTTGGACGGGAAAGCCGCACGCACGCGCGGCCTCGCGAAGCACCCTCTTGCACCTGTTTCTATAGACCGCGTTACCCAGTCGCTTAGGTGCGACGAAGGCGACCTTTCCCAAGTCGCCTTCGTTGCACTTTAGAACTGTAGCTCGGACGAGTCTGTGGCTGACTCTCTTCCCGCCAGAAAAGACCTCTTCAAAATCTCTCTTGGATTTGATGGTCTCCATGGCGTGCCTAGACGGTAAGCCTCTTGCGGCCCTTGGCGCGACGGCGAGAGAGAACGGCGCGGCCGCCCTTGGTTGCCATGCGAGCACGGAAGCCGTGGGTCTTTGCGCGCTTCCTCTTGTTAGGCTGATAAGTACGCTTCATTTTTAAATCCTCCCGAGGATCAACATATAGGACCAATAGCGTCAAGCTACAAGATTGTAGTGAACTGTCAGGCGAAATGTCAATTTCCCTCTGCTAGAGACCACAATTTGCTCCCCAAGGCGAAGGACGGTGGATGCGCGAACTCCATTCAGGCTTTGTTGAATGAAATTCATCGAGCATGATTTCATCGATACTTCAGCGTTATCTGCGGTTTTGCTACTGAATGATGCTATGATTTTTCACCCGATACGAACAACATCCGCCCAAGTTTTGAACATCGTTTCATCTTGTGTTGAAATCTTTCATTCGGATGTTATTCAGATTGAATAGTTTTCAACATGCGTAGATGAATTGTTTAAAACTAAGGAGAAAGGGACGAACATGCCGCGTGACTTCTACCCGTTTGTAGAGAACGCAGACGGCGAGAACGAGGCGCAGGGTACCCCCAAAACCTCCACAGATGGCGATGAATTGAAGGTGAAATACCCCGCACGCATCGCGGTATACGACGACGCGGCCGCAGCGCCGCGCGTAGTGCTCGTTGAGCCGAAGGACGTGCGCTCCTACCTTGAGGAGATCACCGCGACGGTGACGAGGCTTTCCAAGGAGCAGGGCGGCAGCATCCCCTTTATGGTGATAAGGGAGATTGTCGAGAACTTCATCCACGCATACTTCCTTGAGCCAACCATCAGCATCCTGGACGGAGGCGAGACAATCAAGTTCTCCGACCAGGGGCCGGGCATCAAGTCCAAGGACCTTGCGCTCGAATACGGGACGACGTCCGCAACCGAGCCCATGAAGCAGTACATTCGTGGCGTGGGAAGCGGCCTGCCTTACGTGCAGCAGTACATGACGGACCGCGGCGGATCGCTCACCATCGAGGACAACATTTCCGGCGGCACCATAGTCACGATATCCAACGTGATTCAGGACGAACAGCCCCTGGCCGACCAGCCCGTGGATGACCAGGCCTTTGGCATGGGAGGCATGCAGGGGCAGGGTGCCATGGGCATGCAGGTCGCCCCTGCCGCGCAGGGCGGCGGGATGCCGGCGGCGATGCCCGGAATGACCGGCACAGTGCCACAGGGTATCGGCATGCAGCAGTACGGAGCGATGCCCTACGGCCAGGTGGCCTATCCGCAGGGGGGATTCGCGCCGGGATGGCCGCAGTACCAGCAGATGCCCATGCAACAGGGCCTGCCATACCAGCAGCAGGGACAATACCAGCCATACATGCAGCCCCAGCAGACTATGCCAGCCCCGCAGCCCGCGGCCTTCTCGCTCAGCGAAAGGGATGTGAGCGTGCTTTCGTACCTCAAGGCGAACCCGACAGTTGGCCCGACGGACCTGACACACGCCTTTGGCAGCTCGCAGCCCACGTGGACGCGCGAGCTGCAGAAGCTCGAGAGGGCTGGCTTTATCAGGAAGAACAAGGGTGCCCAGAAGTATGCCCTGACCGATCTTGGCAGGACGTACGCGCAGCAGCTATAGCCCATTTACGTGCGATAACAACGGAAGCGAATCGCGCACCGAGCGCGGATTCGGCCTGAGAAACGGCGGGCGAGAAGGACTCGACCGGCGCTGAGGGTATGCACGGGCGGTTTTCATCATATAATGGGTGCACTTTTCAACATTGCAGAGGTAAATGGTAGGTATGACTACATCTCAGGAATCGGATGCGATAGCGCTGTGGCAAGACGCGCTGACGCTTCTTGCCGAACGAAACGTTGCGCCCGCGACGCTGGCCATGCTCAGGAGTTGCCAGGCGATCTCGTTTGACGGCGAGAAGCTGACGGTGTCCACGAATATGGGGTTTGCTCAGCGCAAGATATCCCAGCAGGCGCCCATGATCGAGGAATGCCTGGAGCAGGCGGCCTTCCAGCCCGTGGGCTTCGAGGTTATTCTGACGCACGACTCCGTGAGGCGTCCGGTTCAGACGGGTGCGGAAATGTCGCGCGAGGAGGTCGGGCACATCAACACGACGGCCGCGGCGATGGAGCCCGCGCCGGCACCGGCAAACGTCGCGCCCAAGGGCGTGACGGCGGCTGTGGTGGCCGGCACTTCTCGACCGGAGGCCGCAAAGCAACCGGTGAGCGACTTTAAAAACGAGGTCATCGACCCATCCGACTCGAAGCTCACGTTTGACCGCTTTGTGTCTGGCGAGGAGAACGAGTTTGCGTTCGACGCGGCTAAGCAGGTAGCGAACGGAGGGAACAAGAGCTACAACCCGCTGTTTATATACGGGAAGAGCGGGCTGGGAAAGACCCACCTGCTTCGGGCGATCCAGAACTACATTGCGCAGAACGACCCGTCACGGCTGTGCGTGTACCGCACGGGCACGGAGTTTGTGGACGACTACGTGAACGCGATGAACGTGGGCGACACACCGGCGAAGGCGGCGTTGTCGCGCAACTACCAGAACGTCGACGTGCTGATTATCGACGACATCCAGAACATGCGTCGCGCGGCGGGCACCATCAGCTTCTTCTTCGAGACGTACAACACGCTCATGTCGCACGGGAAGCAGATCGTGCTTGCGGCGGACCGCTCTCCCTCGCAGCTTGGCATGGGCGACAGCAAGTTTGACGAGCGCGAGACCAGTCGCATGGACTCTGGCGTGACCGTGAGCATACAGGTGCCAGACTACGAGCTAAAGCTGAAGCTCATCAACAGTTTTTACGACACCATGAAGCAGGACGCCGTGAGGGAGCACATCCCCGGCATGACGGGGACGATATCCGAGGCGGACCGGAAGCTCATGGCGGAGAAATCGGGCACGAACATCCGCATCATCGAGGGGTTTGTGCACACCTGTCTGATAACCGCATCGCGCAAGGAGAAGCTGGGCGAGCGGCTCGACCGAGAAGACATCATAAAGATTGCCAACGCCAAATGGCCAACCGGACAGAAGACCATCACGGTCGAACAGATACAGAAGGCGGTCGAGGCGTACTACGACGTCTCGCACATGGATTTGGTGGGCTCGAAGCGCAACAAGGAGCTGATGGAGCCAAGGCACGTGGCAGTGTGGCTCACGAGGGAGCTTACCGACAACACGCTGGCAGACATCGGTAAGAAGTTTGGCGGACGCAGCCACGCGACCGTCAAGCACAGCATCTTCTGGGTAGACAAGACCCGCAAGGAGGACAGAATCTTCCAAGACAGGATCCAAACGCTGCAAGACGGGATAACCGACAACAGATAGGGTTCGAAAAGCCGGAAGAAATCCTGTAGAGAAGAGTCGAAAAGTGCGGCATTGTTGTAGACGGAGGTTTTCGACAAAGTGTGGATGTTGACTGACGTAAGGAGAAATGAAACCGACTGAGCGGCGCTTACATTGCATTTACCTGCGGATATTCTGACTTTTCAACTTTTCTACAAGCCTTATTATTACCACTACTTCTTTTCTATATATAAGTACCAATAGCAATGGAGGGTACCGAATGAAATTCACAGTAAGCCAGTCTGCACTCATGCAAGCCCTCTCTGTGGTAGCAAAGGGAATGGCTTCAAATTCGACCCTCCCCGTTCTTTCGGGCATATATATAAAGGCGGAGGAGGGCGTCCTCGAGTTTCAGACGACCAACCTGGACATCTCGATCAGGCACAGAATCGCCGCGGGCGTGGAGGAGCCGGGCGCGACGGTGGCATCCGGCAAGATCCTGACGAACATCGTGAAGACGCTTCCCGACGCGGCCGTGATGTTCGAGGGTGGCGAGAGGGTCCTGACGATCCAGTGCGACAAGTCGTCGTTCCGCCTGAACACCCTCGACCCCGCGGACTTCCCCGAGTTCCCGGAGTACGACCTCGACCGGACCGTCGAGCTGCCGAGCGACCTTCTTTCCGAGATGGTGGGAAAGGTCTACAAGGTGACCTCGAAGGACACGTCGCGGCCCATCCTTTCCGGCGTGCTCCTGACCGTGGAGGACAATACTATCAGGCTCGTGGCGACCGACTCGTACCGCCTGGCCGTGTGCGACTCGAACGTGGAGACGAGCTCCATCCAGGAGGCGTTCGAGACCATCGTCCCGGGCAACACCTTCCACGACGTGCTGTCGCTCCCGTCCATGACAGAGAGGATCACGATCGGCACGACGAACAGCCAGGTGGTGTTTGCGTTTGGCGACACGACGTACGTCTCGCGCAAGATTGACGGAACCTTCCCCAACTACAAGCAGCTTCTGCCGCCCAGCTGCAACACGTCTGTCAGGATCGACGTGGCGCAGTTCTCCGCGGCGCTCAAGCGCGTGTCGGTCATCGCGCTGACGAACCCCTCCGTCCGTTTCGACATCGACCCGGACGGCAAGGTCATGAAGCTTTCTGCAAGCTCGCCCGACCAGGGCGAGTCCACGGAGCTGCTTCCGGTGGAAGTCGAGGGCAACGCCATGTCCATCGCACTGAACTACCACTACGTGTTTGACTGCGTGAATGCTGCGAACGACCAGAAGGAGATCACGCTCGAGCTCCAGAGCACCATGCAGCCGGGCATCTTCAAGTCGTACTCCAAGATCAACTACCTCTACCTGCTGATGCCCGTCAGGATGTAGCCGTGGGACTGCACGTCAAGACCCTTGGCATGCGCGACTGGCGCAACTTTGGCGAGAAGAGCATCGACTTTGCCGACGGCATGACCATCCTTGCGGGACGGAACGCCGTCGGCAAGACGAATACGGTCGAGGCGCTGCAGATGCTTACCGCCGGGGCCTCGTTCAGGAAGGCGAAGCCGTCGCAGCAGGTGCGCGAGGACTGTTCCGCCGCGAAGATATCCGCAAGGCTCGAGGGAGACGGGCGCGTGATAGACGTCTCGTGCGAGGTGGAGGACAAGCGCCGCCGATTCTTCAAGAACGGCAAGAAATGCTCTTCTCAGGACCTTCCCGAGACGCTGATGTCGGTTCTCTTCAACCCCGACGACCTCTCGTTCGTGAAGCGTGGCGCCTCGTACCGCCGCGACGAGCTTGACGGCTTTGGGCGGCAGGCGAATCGCGGCTACGCCAAGGTGCTTTCCGCCTACCTGCGCTCCGTGGAGCAGAGGAACCGGCTCCTGAAGGAGGACTATCCCGACCTCGCTCTTCTGGACGCGTGGGACGCGTCGGTATCCCTTGGCGGGGCGACGCTGCTTGCCGCGCGGCTGAGGCTTTTTGACAGGCTTCGCCACTACCTGCGGGATATCTATCGCGAGATCGCCACCGGGGAGGAGTTTGACTGCCAGTACGTCTCGTCCCTCGGTGAGGACCTGAGCGGACGCACCCGCGACGAGCTCTGCGACCTCTTTGCAAGGAAGCTGGAAGAAGGCAGACAGGACGACCTTCGGCGCCAGCAGACGCTCGTGGGACCCCAGCGCGACGACATCGCGTTTACCATCGACGGCAGGGACGCACGTGCGTACGGCTCGCAGGGACAGCAGCGCTCGATCGTGCTGGCGTGGAAGATGGCCGAGGTGAGGCTGTCGCAGGAGGTTGTGGGGGGGCAGCCGCTGCTGCTTCTGGACGACGTCATGAGCGAGCTGGACGAGGGGCGCCGCGACGCGATGACGAGGTTCGTGCAGTCCGGCATACAGACGGTCGTGACGACGACGAACCTGGGCTACTTCCCAGAGGAGCTGCTTTTGGACGCGAAAGTCGTGAGGATAGATGAGTAACCCCAGGTCGCAAGGCAAGTCCAAGAACTACGGCCGCGGCTACGTCTTCGACGAGGAGCGCTTCAGGAACGACACGCCCCTCTCGTCCATACTGAGCGGCGCGGTGAGCACGGACATGCGCTCGCACATGACCGAGAACCAGCGCGCCCGCGCGGCCTGGTATGGCGCGAACGGTGACATAGAGCGAAAGCACACGACGGGCGTTTTTCTCGACAAGACCCCCACGAAGAAGGGGAGGGACCCCGTCCTGTGCGTGTACGTGGACTCGCACGTGCGGATGTCGGACTTCAACGCGAACAAGGAGATCTACCTCGCGCGCCTGCACGGCGTAGGGTTGCAGGTGTCTGGCATCAAGTTCAGGCTTTCCGACGCGCGGCACATGCGCAAGGACGCGGGCGAGAAGTACGAGGGCATCGGGAAGAAGCGTGCTTCCGTGGCGCTTCCCGGCCTTTCGCGGGAGGAGCGCGCCCGCATCGAGGACATGACGCGCAATCTTCCCGACGGAATCCGCGCGAAGGCGGAGAAAGCCATTGAGCTCTCGTTCAGAAGAGAGCTGCTAGAGAACACGAAGAATCGCACAACGCATCAGAAATAGGCTTACAGGGCCGCTGACGTGATTTTAAGATGGCGCGGCATTCCATTTTGTGGTTGGCTCAAACTAAAAGACACCCCTTGGACTAGAATCGAGGGGTCTCTTTTTATTTCAATATAGAGGGGAAACTGAGTGGCGACAGAAGAAAGCAACTACGGCGGAAGCGAGATCAAGGTCCTCAAGGGTCTCGAAGCCGTCCGCATGCGTCCCGGCATGTACATTGGCACCACGAGCGAGATGGGTCTTCACCACCTGGTGTGGGAGATCGTCGACAACTCCGTGGACGAGGCCATGGCCGGGTATTGCAACAAGATTCTTGTCACGGTCCATCCGGACAACTCCATCACCGTCGTGGACAACGGCCGCGGCATCCCCGTCGACATGCATCCCACCGAGAAGAAGCCGACCCTCGAGGTCGTGCTCACCATCCTGCACGCCGGCGGAAAGTTCGACAACAACGCATACAAGGTGTCCGGCGGCCTGCACGGCGTCGGCGTGTCCGTTGTAAACGCACTCTCGAAGAAGCTGATTGCGCAGGTAAAGCGCGATGGCAAGATCTATGAGATGCAATTCTCGCGCGGCAAGACCATCGAGAAGATGAAGGAGGTCGGCAAGTCCAAGACGACGGGCACGACCATCACCTTCTGGCCCGACGAGAAGATCTTCGAGACCACCGTCTACAACTTCGACACCCTGAAGAACCACCTGCAGGAGACGGCGTTCCTGAACAAGAACCTTAAGATCGTGCTGACCGACGAGCGCGAGCTTGTTCCGCGCGTTGAGGAGTTCTGCTACGCGGGCGGCATCAACGACTTCGTCAAGTTCCTGAACGGATGGAGCCCCGAAAAGAAGGCATACGAGAAGACCGTGCTTCCTGGCCTGTCAAAGCCCATCTACATCGAGGGCAAGACGGACGAGGACACCCCGCTCGCCAAGAAAGGCGAGGTAGAGGTATCCATGCAGTGGAACACCGGCTACTCGGAGCACGTGATGTCGTTCGCGAACGACATCTACACCGAGGAGGGTGGCATGCACCTGGAGGGCTTCAGGACGGCCCTCACGAAGACGGTGAACGACTACGCCCGCAGCCACAAGCTCCTGAAGGAGAAGGAGGCGAACCTCACCGGAGACGACATCCGCGAGGGTCTGACGGCCGTCATCTCCGTCAAGCTTCCCGACCCGCAGTTCGAGGGCCAGACGAAGGCGAAGCTGGGCAGCTCGTACATGAGGACGCTCACGAACAAGATCGTGGCTCGCGGCCTTGCGGACTACCTGGAAGAGCACCCGAAGCAGGCGAAGGAGATCTTCAAGAAGGCCTCGAGCGCCGCGAAGGGACGCCTTGCGGCCCAGAAGGCGCGCCAGGCCACGCGCCGCAAGAGCATCCTCGAGTCTGCGTCGCTCCCCGGCAAGCTCGCGGACTGCTCCGTGCGCGACGCGGCCATGACCGAGCTCTTCATCGTCGAGGGTGACTCGGCAGGCGGATCTGCGAAGGACGGCCGGCGCCGAGACATTCAGGCAATCCTTCCGCTTCGCGGCAAGATCCTGAACGTCGAGCGCGTGGGTGACCACAGGGCGTTCAACTCCGACACGATCCAGAGCCTGATTACGGCCATCGGCACCGGCGTCACGACGGACGCGGGCGACTTCGACATCAGCAAGGCCCGCTACCACAAGATCATCATCATGACCGATGCAGACGTCGACGGCGCGCACATCCGCATCCTGCTGATGACGTTCTTCTACAAGTACATGCGTCCGCTGATTGATGCCGGCTACATCTACAGCGCCTGCCCGCCGATCTTTGGCGTGAAGGTGGGCAAGAAGATCCACTACGTGTACCCAGACGGCAGGACGGCGGAGGAGGCTCTTCTCGCCCAGGCGATTGAGCAGTACGTGCCGCGCGACGCGGAGGGCAAGCAGCGCAAATACACAGTCCAGCGCTACAAGGGCCTTGGCGAGATGGACCCGCAGCAGCTGGCCGACACGACGATGGACCCGAAGACGCGCATCCTGCAGAGGATCGGCATCGAGGACGCCGCCCGCGCGGAACAGGCGGTCTCGCGGCTGATGGGAACCTCCGTCGAGTACCGCAGGGACTACATCGAGAAGCACGCGAAGGATGCCCGCTTCCTGGACGCGTAGCGGCGCGAGCTTGGTTTTCACGACAGACGAAAGGCACGATAAGTGGCAGATAACAGCAACAGCAACGACGGCCTGGGACAGGGCAGCGACAACGACGTCACCCTGCCCGAGGACCTGCAGCGCCTGCTGGACAGGGCGGAGTCGGACGACTCCGACGCGCCGGTGTACGACCCGGACGCGGAGGACGAGGCCGGAATGGACGACGGCGACTCTGACGAGAATGACGACGTCGAGGACGACGATTCCGACGACCAGATGCAGATGGGCGACGACAACCGCGGTGCCGGCGACGGCGTGGACGTGCATGGCGGACGCCTGCAGTTCCACGAGTTCGGTCACGAGATGGAGCAGTCGTTCATCGAGTACTCCATGTCGGTCATCACGGCCCGCGCGCTCCCGGATGTGCGCGATGGCCTGAAGCCCGTTCACAGGCGCATTCTGTACGCCATGAACGAGGCGGGCATCTTCCCGAACAAGCCCCACAAGAAGTCGGCGTGGACCGTTGGCGAAGTCATCGGCAAGTATCACCCGCACGGCGACTCCGCCGTGTACGACGCCATGGTCCGTCTGGCACAGTGGTTCAGCATGCGCGTGCCGCTGGTGGACGGCCACGGAAACTTTGGCAACATCGACGGCGACGGCGCCGCGGCAATGCGTTACACCGAGGCGCGCCTTGCCCGTCCGGCTATGGAGCTCTTGCGCGACCTGAACAAGGACACGGTCGACTGGCAGCCAAACTACGACGAGTCGCTGCAGGAGCCCGTGGTCCTGCCGGCACGCTTCCCGAACCTGCTGGTCAACGGCTCACAGGGCATCGCAGTCGGCATGGCGACGAACATCCCTCCGCACAACCTGCGCGAGGCGATCAACGCTGTCTGCATGCTGATCGACAACCCGGATGCCACGGTCGACGAGCTCATGACCGTCATGCCGGGCCCCGACTTCCCGACCGGCGGCCTCATCATGGGCTCCGAGGGCATCAAGCAGGCGTACGAGACCGGCCGCGGCATCATCACCATCCGCGCGAAGGTGCACGTGGAGTCCACGAAGGGCGGCCGCAACAAGCTCGTCTTCACCGAGTTCCCGTACGGCGTGAACAAGGGCACCCTGCAGGAGAAGATCGCGGCCCTGGTAAACGAGAAGCGCATCGACGGCATCACCGACATGCGCGACGAGTCCAACCGCAAGGGCCTGCGCCTTGTCCTCATGCTGAAGCAGGGCACGGTCCCCGAGGTCGTCCTCAACAACCTGTACAAGTACTCCGCGCTGCAGAGTTCCTTCGGCATCATCGACCTTGCGCTGGTCGACGGCGTGCCCAGGACGCTCACGCTGCGCGAGATGCTCCAGTACTACATCGACCACCAGGTCGACGTGGTCACCCGTCGCACGAAGTTCGACCTTGCGAAGGCGCGTGCCCGTGCGCACATCCTCGAGGGTCTGCTGCTTGCGCTCGACCACATCGACGAGGTCATCACCATCATCCGTTCCAGCCGCACGGACACGGAGGCATCCGAGAGGCTCATCAACAGGTTTGGGTTCACCAAGATCCAAACGACGGCAATCCTCGAGATGCGCCTGCGCCGCCTGACCGGCCTGGAGCGCGACAAGATCCAGGACGAGCTCGACGGCCTGCGCAAGGCCATCGAGTACTACGAGGGGCTCCTTGCGGACCAGAGGAAGATCCTCGAGGTCATCAAGACCGAGATGCAGGAGATTGCCCAGAAGTTTGGCGACAAGCGCCGCACGAAGATCTCTGACGCGCCCGTGGACCTCGACGTTGAGGACCTCATCGCCGAGGAGGACATGGTCGTTACGTTCACGCACTCCGGCTACGTCAAGCGCCTGCCCGTGGCGACGTACCGTTCCCAGAAGCGCGGCGGCAAAGGCGTCCAGGGTCTCTCGCTTAAGGACAACGACTTCGTCGAGGACCTGTTTGTGGCGTCCACCCACGACTACGTGCTGTTCTTCACGAACAAGGGCAAGGTGTACCGCCTGAAGGTGCATGAGCTGCCGCTGGGCAGCCGTCATGCCAGGGGCTCCGCGCTGGTGAACGTGCTGCCACTTGAGGAGGGCGAGCACCCGACGGCCGTCATCACCACGAGGGAGTTCCCCGCGGACGAGTACCTGCTCTTTGCCACCCGCGACGGCATGATCAAGAAGACCGCCATGAGCGACTACGACAAGAGCCGCCGCGACGGCATCATCGCGATCAACCTGAAGAAGGGTGACGAGCTGGTCAACGTCAGGAGGGTCAAGTCCAGCGAGAAGGTCATCCTGTGCTCTGACCTGGGCAAGGCCATCCTGTTTGACGAGGCAGAGATCCGCCCGACCGGCCGTGACACCTCTGGCGTCCGAGGCATCACGCTGAAGGACGGCGCGAAGATGCTGGGCATGGAGATCACGAACGGCAACGGCGACTTGCTGGTGATCACGGACCGCGGCTACGGCAAGCGCACGCCCGTGTCCGAGTACCCGGAGCACAAGCGCGGCGGCCAGGGCGTCGCTACCATCTCGATGACCTCGAAGAAGGGCAACCTGGTTGCGTGCCGCGTCGTTGGTCCTCAGCACGAGCTGATGATCGTGTCCGAGGAGGGCGTCGTGATTCGCGTGAAGTCGAGCGACATCTCGAGGCTTGGCCGAGCGACCCAGGGCGTGAAGATCATGAACCTGGGCGTGAACGACAAGATCAGTGCCGTTGCCAGGATGGTCGCGCACAAGAAGAAGGCCGCGAAGGCGAACCCGATGCAGGGCTCCCTCGACCTTGCGGCCGCCGGTGCCAAGGAGGCCGACGACGAGGACCCCGTCGACATTGGCGGCGAGGAGGAGCTGGACGACACGCTGATCGAGGGTGACGAGTAGCGGGTCCGCAACCTCTGCGAAAGGATAAGCGCAAGAAAGACGCCCGGGCGAGAAGACCAGCTCTTCTCGCCCGGGCGCTTTCCACTGGTGGCAGATATGTGCGTGTTGAAAGGCTCCTGAGCCGCTTTGTCGCGCCTTGTGCGGTGCGGTGTCGGTCTATCGGCAAGAGCTAGTGCGTGGCGTTGAAATCGTCCGGGGAGAGGCCCTCCACGAAGGCGTGGAACTTCTCGAGCTCTTGCTTCTCCTCGTCCTTCTCGACCGCCGCGAAGTCCGGAAGCGTCGCGGCCTCGAGCACGGACTCCTCCGCAAACAGCGGCGCGTCGACGCGAACCGCAAGGGCGATGGCGTCTGACGGCCGCGCGTCCACCTGGATGATTCGTCCCGAATCCGTCCGGAGCGCCACCTGGGCGAAGAACGTGGTGCCATCGACGTCGGAGACGACCACGTGAGAGACCTTCGCGCCCAGCGCCTTGATGGTCGAGGCCAAAAGGTCGTGCGTCATGGGACGTCCGCCGTGGGCGCCGTCGACTCCCATGGAGATTGCGGTTGCCTCGACCGCGCCGATGCGAATGGGAAGCTGCGTGACGCTGCCGTCCGCATCGGGCTTCCTGGTCCTGAGGACGATGAGGGATGCGACGGGACCTCCGCCGACCACCACCGTCTGGATGTCCATTCTTACCAAGTGAATCCACCTCTCTTTAGCGTGGATATCTTACCCACAATGAGAGGGGGCGCAAGTGCTATTTGGTAAACACCAGATATACACGGCCGTGCCCGGCTGCCTCGCGCCTCGCCTGAATCGGCGTACAGAACGAACGAAATGTGGAGGAAAAGAGAAGGGAAAGAAATATGGGATTGCGGTTGACCTAGGTGCTGATGCTGAGTAATATTACTTCTCGCGTTGGGCCCGTAGCTCAGTTGGTTAGAGCGTCCGGCTGATAACCGGGAGGTCACAAGTTCGAACCTTGTCGGGCCCACCACTTTTTCTTGAGAATAATCGCCCCAGCGCTAGCCGAGTCGCCGCTGGGGCGATTATTATCGGGGACGTAGCTCAGCTGGGAGAGCGCGGGCTTTGCAAGCCTGAGGTCGTGGGTTCGATCCCCATCGTCTCCACCATGTATATGACGCCGCGGGCATGGTCCCGCGGTTTTTTGTTAGACGTGCATCCTGGTTGCCTACATTGCGGATGTCCTTTCCGGATGTTCTTCCGTTACGGTGCGATGGGTTGTCTACAGCGCGAGCTGACCGCCTCCCAAAAGTCCCGCATGCCCGGCGGCAAGCGGAGTGCCGCCCCTTATGGGGTCACCGCCGCGAAGCAGGCAGCGACCCCGCTTGTTGCTCGAGTCATGTTGCGTTGGCCCCTCGGTATCCGTGCCTTCGGTGGGCGGACGTAACGCGCGCGTGACCATGTGATTCACCTTCCTATGATGGGCTGCGTGGATGGAAAGCGTAGCAAAGGGCGCTTGCAGATGGCTCGCCTGCGTCTTGCAGATAACTTTGCGCAGGTAGCGGATGTCGTGCTGGGCAGGGATTGCGTAGATGGTAAGGAGACGCCTGCTAGCCACGTGGGTACGTTCTTCTCGTCCGCCGCACCGTGCGGTACTTTGCGGCTTGTGTCGAGGGAATTGCGCCTGCGCTCCCCGCCGCAGGCAAGCTGTGTTAGAATGCTCAAACAGACGCGGGCATCGCCAAGTGGTAAGGCAATGGCTTCCCAAGCCATCATGCGCGGGTTCGAATCCCGTTGCCCGCTCCATGGATGTCAGACGGGCCCTTCGGGGCCCGTATTTGTTTACGGTCTGCCGCCCGGCTGGGCCAGACCCTGCGGGCGTCTTCCGCCCGCGGTGCAAAACCACAAGAGAAGAGGTGCGAACGTGAGCAAGGGAATGACCCGCGAGGAGTGCACGCTGGCCATAGAGGGCCTGAGCGCCCAGATCGACAAGTACGCTGAGCTGCTTGTGCGCAAGGGGCTTTGCGTGCGAGAAGGGCAGGAGGTCGTGGTCCAGGCCCCTGTGGAGTGCGCGGACTTTGCCAGGCGCGTGGTGCGCCTTGCGTATCGCGAGGGTGCCGGTCACGTGACCGTGATCTGGAGCGATGACACTATGGCGCGCCTGGAGTACGAGAACGTGCCGCTGGAGCACTTCAGGCACACGCCCACCTGGAAGGTGGAGCAGCTGAACTCCCTTGCCGAGGCGGGTGCGTGCTTCCTGTTTATCGAGGGCAGCGACCCGTCCGCGCTTGACGGCATCGACCCCGCGAAGCCGGCGGCCGCCGCGCACGCGCGCAACA
>Ga0256404_1007915_pt1 | contig 16392 bp, 30 predicted proteins | sample RumenRJG_01DNA_FD_185990 | JGI IMG/M metagenome (GOLD analysis project Ga0256404, IMG submission 185990) | Bovine rumen microbial communities from Lethbridge, Alberta, Canada - RJG_01 | ecosystem: Host-associated > Mammals > Digestive system > Stomach > Rumen | place: Canada: Alberta | collected...
TACCATCAATACCATCGGCGCCCTTTAATATATATAAACCAGCTTCATCATCAAGTAAAGGAACATCACTAACTACTTTAAGAACTTCCTCTACACTGACTCCATAAGCTGTAGCTTCTTCAACATTATTTGAAACAGAAAGCTGAACATCAAATGTTCCTAACTCTTTTGTCTCTTGTGTATAACCACCTTGACCATCTGGAGTATAGGTAGTCTATACTTTAGTAATTACATCATGATTAAGCATTTACCTTACTCCTTTCAAATAGTCTTAATATGTCTATGCTCTTGTAACATCTGAAGTGTATTGGCTGAGTAACCATCAATGAAGTGATTAGAAATATCAGAAGCACTTACTGATTCACTGCCTTCATAACCTTTTCTATTGTAACGCTCAACCACCATATGAACAACAGCGTTATCAAGTTCTTCGGTGTAAGCTGCAAGATGGCAGTAATGGGTGGCTTCATCCTTACACATCTCAATTAATACATCAATCAAATCACTGTTCCTTGAAGCAGAGACACCAATAAGAGCTGTGACTTTCTCTTTAATAGTCATATCTATTGTTCTCCTTATTCTATATAACAAAAAAACGGGGCAGGGCAAAGATTATTCACCCTACCCCGTTTAGGATAATTCATTCAGCTACGATTAGGCACCTGCACCAATCTTAACAACCTTGGTTTCATCTGTCAGAGCAACTACCTCATATACACGACCATATACGATGTTGTTTCTCTTGTCAGCATCTCTATCCTGCTCAACCTCAACGTCTTTCTTTAAGAACAGAGTAACGGCTTCTGGATTAGCAAGGAAAGCAGTCTTAGCAGGAACAGCCTTAGATACATAAACAGGAATACCAGCAACAGTTCCGATATAACCAGTTCTAGCAAAACCTTCACTGTAAGAAAGCAGCTCTTTAAGGTTCTTTCTAAGTTCAGCCTTTTCAGCAGGATTGATTAATAGGAAGTAACCAGCCTCAGACTCAGTGTCGAGCTTTGCAATAGCATCAACGATTGTATCAAAATCAATACCATTCGTGCCCATTGCTTGAGTAAGAGTAGCTTTACCATACTCTGCAATAGCCTTCTTAGTAAAGTCGTTAGTGATAGTCTTAGTAAGACCTTCAACACCAACATCAACGATATTAGGATCAGTCATTGCCTGCTCATCGAAATACTGGAACTTACCCTGTGTGGTAAGAACATCATAGTCCTTAGAAGTGAAGCTAGCTTCAATCTCCTTGGAGTTACCAGCGCCAATTGCAAGGTCTTCAACTTCACCAGTTGCAACGTATGTATTAACCTTTTTCTTCATTCCAGGCGCTTCTGTAAGAGTAGCGTCAATAGTCATAAAGTTCTTTAAATCTACAGAAGTAGTAAGAATATCCTTGATTTTAGAACCAATGACTTCATTTGCAAATACTGTATTAGCCATTGTTATTTAAACCTCACTTATTAATTGCTGAGTTGCTTGAATAATTCTGGCTGAGTCTTCATTAGATTAGCTCTTTGAACCAGAGTCATTTTTGCAAACTCTTCTTTAGTTATGCCCCCACTACTTGAACCAGCTTTAGGGGTTGTATGTTCACCTGCCAATGTTTTCTTTACACCATCGGCAATCATCTTGTTAAACGATTTTTCAAACTTACTAATGTTCGCTTTAGTTGTTTCTGCGTCGGCGCCCACCAGTAAATCTACCATATCAACAGGTAAGTTCTTTTCTGAGAGAATCTTAATAGCTTCAGCAGTTAATTCTTTCTTATTTAATTCTGCTTCTCTCTTGTTTAATTCATCCATCTTCTGTTGATATTCATACTTATACTTTTCTTCGGCTGTCATAGAAGCTAATTTTTCAGCTTCAGCTTGCTTTGCCTTTTGTTTCTCTAAGGCCTGAGTCACACGCTTATCTGCCTCAGACTGAATCAGCTTATCTACTTCCTCTTGTGTATAAGTCTTTGTCTGTTCTGCACCTTCCTGTTTGGAAGTTTCAGTTGCAGGAGTGTTATTATCTGTCATAGTTATCTCCTTTATGAGTTCTCGTCATAGTCCTCCATAAAGAGTCCATTTGAACAAGCCCTCAGTAATTGAAATGTTTTTTATCGTCTATTTATATTAAAAAATCTCTAGGGCAGTTAAAACAAGTCTGTCCTGAGATTTTAAAGTTCTTCTTCGACCACGCCCACAAACACACATCTACAATTAGGATGATAAGGGGGCAGGTCTACTCCAATAGTGCCATCTAGTTCGACAGGATGCTCACCTACATAATCTAGGCACTCATCACAAGCATCCCCATTCTCGATTACAGCATACAATTTGCCAGCTACTAAGTAACCATCTCTAGCTCCTTGTGCATAGGCCGCCTCTATTTCAGTATCCAATAGTCTCAGCCATTCATTCTGCATCTTCTGAAGTTCATCGTGAATTAATCCCATCTTGACAATAGGATCTACATCTGCCCCCATCATAATACCAGCTATTTCACTTTTGATATTATCTATGTTAGCAATAATTCTATCTTGATAATTCTTGTTATCTGATGGGAGCCAATAGGATGTATAACCTTTTGCCTTATCTAATCTGAGAAAGTTATAATCAATAGAATCAGTGTAAATCTCCATCATTGTTGTGGCTTTCTCGGCATATTGATAAGCTATATCTTCTAGAATGTTGGCGAGACTGTCTATGGCCTGCTGCTGTATCTAGTTTAATTGTTCTTCTAACCAGGCCAAGAAGAAAGCATCAGTCCTCTTTTTCTTTTCATCATCAATAGAAGAATCAACTTGAGTAATCATATACAGAATGGGGGCGGCCTCGGCTAGTGATACATCGAACGTGTTAGTTCTGATCTGCTGTGCTTGCTCCATACTTAACATAATTACTCACTTTCTGTCTGTTGTTTCTTATAACCAACTAGATTATAAACAGACTGTGCTTGTTCCTTCTGTAATCTATCTAATTCTTCTTTTGCATCTGTAACGAATGGAAGCTGTGCAAGTAATGTTTCCTTAGAAACAACACCATTCAAATTCTTAACCATTGCAGTTACATCATCCTCATTTACAGGAAGATTTCTAGTAAAGTTGATAGTCAGACCACGGAAATCAAATGAAGGTAATCTGAACTTAGGCATCATTGTACTGATAATCTCTGCTCTATTGGTAAGAGCCTTTCTGAAATATTGTTCCTTGATACTAGCTACATTCTCTGTACCAAGCAGCTTATATCTCATTGCAACACCAGATGTGTTACCAGAGAAGGATTCATCACTTGAGTTAGGCACGAAAGCAAACTTATGAATATCTTTTTCAAGTCTATTCTTGGCAGTCTCAAGTCCAGCTGAATCACCCTTCTTAATCAAGAACTCGGCATCTGTACCTTGATCCATCAGAAGCACACGATTCTTCTTCATCTGAGCGATGTCGTCTGAATCAGCTGTGTATCCATAAAGAGCTAAGTAAGCATCACAGAAGTAATCGAAATCATTAATGCCATCACTCACAAGAGAGTCATAAGCATCAATAAGGGTGAGCACTTCCTCATAGTCACCTAGATCATCCTTGTTATTCTTGTAAAGAACAAAAGGAACGAATCCAAATGCAAGCTGCTTCCTATCAATTTCAGTCAAATAATCAACACCGAGGCCAGTCTGATAAGTAACGACTTCATCCTTATTAAATACTTCAACAATCAAATAAGTCTTGTCATCAACTACATTATATTTCTCATAGAATCTGACAACAGCAAGAAGCTCATCATCAATCTTCTCGTCATAAACAGCAATTACTTCACGGGGGTCGATGGTAGTGAATCTAATCAGTCCATCATCATCAATGTATAACTCTTCCCAGGCGCGCCCGAAGATAGAACAGTCTCTAGCTAAGTTTGTGTTCTCTTGCTCTTCATCATTATATGCTAGAATAGCTTTATACGACTCAATATTCTCGTCACTCAGATAGGCAACGGGTTCGCCCATAAAATAACCAGTGAACGTGTCTGTAATATACTTTGCATAAGGGTGTGCAATTTTGTTATTTGGTTTAGTTTCATCTTCTTGTGTTCTAAGCAACACAGCGTTTTTATCCAGATAATAATTGTATAACTTATTTAATCTAGGAATCTCAGTCTGCTTGAACTTATTAATCATCCTCTTGATAACTTCATTGGTGAGTAAATCAAGAGAAGCTAATCTAAAAACCATAGATTCTCCTTTCAGAATAAATCACTTTTATTCATTGTCCTAATCTTAGGATTGATATTTACACATTGTAAACTATATCTCAAAGCATCAAGACAATGGTTGAACTTATCAATAGGTTCATTGATATATTCATTTGTTGCCTTGTCTTTTTTCCAAGTGTAGTTCTATAACTCCTCTAATGTGTGGGGCGCCCGTCTAGGATCAACAATGAGCTAGTATTGTTGTACCTTTTGGATGCCCGTTAAAATAGAACCTTGACCTTTTGTGCTAGGTTTGATTCTATACACTCCATCCCGCCTTATTTCTTCTATTGACTTTTGTTCTGCACTATCTGCTACTATTGTAGACTTGCTATAACCCTTATCTATAATCATCTGTGCTATCTAGTTATTCAGCAAACCAGTCTAGCAATACTCATCAAAGACGTAGATACGGTTGTGCTATTCATCTAGGAGTGAGGCGACAAGGGCGGTCGGGTCGTTGATATAGCCGAAGTCTAGACCCAGAAGCAACTGACAGTTCTTCAAGTCTTTTGGATCAAACTCCTGCTTACACCAGTTATTATACACTAACTTGTCTAGTGAACCGAACTCTCCTTCAGCGTATATCTTATAGAAAACTGGGTTGGTATTTTTCAATAGAAGAAGTGATTCAATATACTCATGCGGCAACCACTTGTTATCTTTATACGTTGTTTGGAAAATAGAGCATTTTTTTCGGAAGTCCTGAACTTCTTCATTATCGGGTTTAAAAAATAGCAAATAACACCAATTAGCTTTACTCACGGGGTTAAAACTTAAAAAGATTTGAAGGTTTGGTTTCATACTTCTGATACGTAAATCAACCTGGTTAAAATCATCTTGAGTGAACTCAGTTGCTTCTTCTAGCCAAGCATCTGTAATGCCAGTAATAGATTTTAACTTCTCTTGATCGTCCAAGCCCATAAATAAAAATGTACTTCCATTTGGAAGGACAATAGTCAAATCAGTATTATTAACTCTACAATATGATAAGACAGACCACTCACTCAGCGTTTCTTTAATAATACTAAACGTACTATTTTTACTAGTGCGCCCAACTTTCCTTAAAACAAGTATTTTTCTTTCATTAGTCAGAGCCTTATAAATAAGTTTCTGTGCTAGGAACTTACTTTTGCCTGAACCAGCGCCACCATAATAAACCTAGTAACGCTTGCTGTAGTCCAATAGATGAGATAGATAAGCAGGATTGAATATATCTTTATGTATTTCTATCTGCATATTAATCTACCAACTTTACTTCTATCTTTTGCTTGTCATCTTCTTTATCTTTTGCTTCTAATTCTTTTAGCTTGAAGATGGCGGCTTGGATACCTTTAACTGCTGCTATCTTATCTTTATCGGCTACTCCATCACCGTCTACAATTTCAGCCAATTTCTGTGAACACCAATCTAGATCAAACTGCTAGGTGACTTCTTTCTTTCCTTTTGCTACATATTCTTTAATTTCATCATTATAGCAAAGAACTACTGAAGCCATTTGTTTTGCTGTATTTCTATTGCAGTTAGGATGAGTAGCCATCCATGCTTCGGGGGCGTGGAATCCATTACTGAGATATTCGTCAGCAAAATCATAATACTTTTTCAAGGTAGCTGGGGTGGGATGGTTAGCCTTATATTTCTTTCTCTCATATGGGGGCAGGTCATCTACTTTCATGCCCTCTGGTAAATCTTTAGCCATCGCGCCACCTTTCTACTTCTTCTATACTTATATTAAAAATCTTGCAAGACACATAATTCATTTTTGACCTTACTTTATTATATCACACCACGGGGCTGCTGTCAAAAATTTTTTGAAAATTTTAGGACAACTTTGGAAAATCGTTCCATTACAATTTTAATTATACTATGTCAGAGAGAAAGTTGGAGGACTTTAACAATAGTAAAGGAGTAATTAAAATGGAAAATTTTAAAGAAATTCAAGCAAAACATTATGCAGAACATGAAGCATCAAGAGCCAAGTATGAAAATAAAGTTGGCATTTATGCTATCACTTGCAATAATAATATAGTTTATGTTGGCAAATCAACTAACTTATTCAATAGGTTTGTAGCACATGAAATGAACGCTATGGAGCCAACAGAAAGAGACTATCACACAAAAAAATATACTGAATTAAGAGAAGCTGTTATGGGGGGCGCCACTATATCATACATTGTTCTAGAGTATTGCAGCAAGGAACAGCTGGCTGCCCGTGAATCTTTTTATATTATGAAATACTGGCCTGCCCTTAACCGCCAAACTCCCCAAGGTAACAAGCCTGTTGAGTCTATAGAAAAATACTGGAAGTAAAAATTTTTGAAAAATTTGGGACAAACTAGGAAAATTACATAGAAGTAAAAATCAATATATAATGTCAGAGGGGAACTCTGAAGAGTCTCTAAAAGTATTTTTAGTATCACCCATTGACACATATTGTCATATATATTCTGCCATATTATGCATGACATTGACTTTTGAGAAAAAATTTTGTACAATGTAAGTACAAGATGAAGAAATCCAAATCTCAAAAGCCTATATTAACTCCTTTCTTTTGTGGGGTGGCTAGTCCTCCATAATTAATCTATAATAGCCACCCCACTTTCTCTTAAAGGAGTTGGGCAACTTTAGTAAAACTATTTAGAAAGGATTTTATAATATTATGGAAGAAAGAATTAGAGAGATTTGCAACGAACTGAAATATGATTATGGTATTGAGTTCAAGGATATTGCAAAAAGATTAAATGTAAGTCCGTCATACTTCAATAGAATGTTACACGGCGGCAAAAGATTCTGTGGTAGGTATTTTGATGAAGTTCTTCGGATGTACGAAGAACAAAAGAAAAAGAGACAGGAGTATATCAATGGAAACAATTGAATTAAATTACAAAAGAAGCATTAGCATAGAGGATGATTTTATGGATAAGCAGATAGATGATTTGTTGTATGGAGCAATGTACAGTCTAGCTACTTATAAACCTGGCAATCTCCCAAATGGGGCAGGCGGCAAGATGTATTTAACAGAGAGTAAATATAAAAGCAATAAGAAAGCATTTTATACATTATTCTCACTTAAAGAAATTAAAGATCAACGCCACGCCCTCCAGAGACACTTACAGAAATTAATTGATAATAAATTAATAGATAAAGAAGTCGTTGATGGAAAAACAAGTTATATATTTAATAAACCAAAAGGAAGATTCTATTCAATATCAATAGAGATTCTGAAAAGATTGAGTATTGCAAAGTCTACAAATTCAATTAAAGTTTTTGTTTATTTAGCTTATCAAGATGAATTAACAAGAAAACTTATTGAAAGGGGCGAGCGTAAAGATAAATATAGCTTTACTCAAGTTGAGCTATTGAGAATGTTAGATTATAAAGCTGAAACAGGCAAAAATGCAAATGAAATGATTAGAATCATTCTTGAAGATTTAAGTGAAACAGGCTTCATTAGATTTGTTCCATACAAAGAATACAGAGAAATAGAAGATAAAATAGTTCCAATTCCAAGATTGAGACTATTGATGGTAGCAAAGAATGAACAAGAGAGACAGATGATTAAAGCTCTCAATAATTCTTATGAAGAAGAAGAATCAGCCTTTGAAGTAAAAGAGGCGGCCCCTGAAGTAAAAGAAGAGGCGGCCCCCGATAAAATTGCAGTAGGTTAGTTTCACTTCTAACCTACAAGCAAAAATGGTGTAAAAAATAAGAGTACGATTGGTGTAAAAAATAAGAGTACGATTGGTGTAAAAAATAATAGAATACTCATTAGTTATGGAAAAACAGAAGTTTCCGACGGCATTAGGTTAATTGCAACAAGTTGCAATTAACAAAGGAAATCTTCTCGGTCAGGGGGGACAATAGAGAAGAAGAAAGGAAACAATAGAGATGAATCAAAAGGAGAAAACTGATATGCACAGATATTATATGGAAGATGAACTCTATAAATGTGAATCAATAGAGAATAAACTTATAGAGCGAGAACATCAGAAACACCTAAGACTTGCTTATATTCAAGAGAAAAAGCAAGTAGAGAGAACAGGTTATAATTGGAATTAATCCAATAGAAAAGGAGCTAATAATGAAAGAATATCAAAAGGAAGAGAACAGAGGGGCGGCCCCAGATCAAAATGAGAAGAGTCTAGTCCAAAGGATGGATGAAGCTGGGGCGCGCCGTGATTAGATGCTAGATAAGTTAGATAACATCCAGAATGAACTGGATGAAATGTACAAAGAACAATAGGAAAGATACAATAGACTCAAGAGAATGAAAGAGCTTGAGGATATGATGAGATAGAACTACCATTATCAAGAAGGGCTGTACTGGTCAGATGAATGGTAAAAATAAAAATAAGGGGACGCCTTAATTGGCGCCCCCATTTTTTTTGTATATCTATTCCATAATAGTCATTAAGTCTTCGATGTAGCTATTCCCGCCCTACTCTTTATAGTGATTGAACCTTTTGTTGAGCAGGTCCCATTCAATATCATCTAACTGTTCTGGGTGTTCTTTGAACTGGTGGTATTTACTCACTATCCAAGCCTTAATGCCATCTTTATCGCTTTCAATCAATAGAGCCATTGACTTACTCAACTTCTCTATTGTCTATTGATTCTTTTTTATGTATTCATCTTGGGTTTCATCTTTATGATCGTTTTCATAACTTTCATCTCTTACCTTCTTATAATAAATCCATAGCTATCTAGCTTCTTTGATGGCAACAGCAATCATAAAAATGAAAATAATAATATCCTTTATTGAATACGCTCCTAAAAGCTCTATCATCATAACCTCTTTCTAGGGGTTATGCTCCTGTGCTCAACCAATAGCTGTGACTCAGTTCAGTTATATTATTGAGCGTGTTCTTGTTTACTATTGCTTGTGCTTCACTTAATTCTTTATAGATATCATCAAAAGAAACGAGAGCATCCCCTACTACTATACAAGAATTAGATGGGTTAGATGAATCTACTTTGACCTTACTCACTCTCATCGTTTCTTTAGTTTTTTTATAACTGTCAAGCACAATAACAGAATCACCAATATCTAGTGGGGTCTGCCCCAGCATATCAGTGTTAATAGTATAAGATATAGCAGGTCTACTCAATACTTTCAGTCTATACTCAGCAATATCTTTAAGGTCATTAGGATTATCAATGTCGTTTATTACATAATATGCAGTTATAATCTCATCAGTATATTGATGATTTTCTAACCAAATGCACCCATCATTGACAACATTGATAGTTGAATTATTTTTACCAATAGGAATCAATCTAGTTACCAAATCATAGCTGTTACTAGAAAATTTAAGATGCGCGTTGGCTCTGCTAAAAGTAACTAGATCCTTGGCGCGCCCCATCTTATACCTGGCCCACACATTAATCTTCTTTTCTTTTGTATCATAGTAATATTCACATTGATACAATTTTTTCAGTCTTTCTATTGCATCAAAGACTGTCATATATTGAAGAGTAAGACCAAAGGCGCCTGCAATAGGTGTATGTATCTCATAGCTCCAATCAGTTTCTTGAAGAGCTTCTTTTAAGCAATCTTCAAAAGTTTTTCCAAGACCAATGAGTGAATCTATGCGTTTACTCTTTAACTGCCCAAAAAATGGCAAACAATAAACCTCAACTCTATCATTTTTAGTAGCATTGACTTCTTTTACTTTATAAAGATAGTCATTGATTTCAATTACTTCTTCCTCTTGAATAGCAACAGAATAAGGAATAGCAAACTGGGCAGTTTGATACCCAGTTGCTAGTTCTTTTATAGTTACTAAATCAATGGTGGGGGAAGTAGAACCATCACTTCTAGTAAACATTTAATCCCCCTTATCAATAGAATGGAGTGTATGTAACACTGACATTAGTTACATTAGTAGCCTTAACTTTAATTGTATTTTCTCCTTGTGCGAGGGTGGGGCGATCAAATGCGTCATAATCCTCAACAAAGGTACCATTCATTCTAGCTACATCATCAATCACAAGCTCGCCGATTTCATTTGGTTTGCAAGCAATATAATTATTATTTACATAAAGTTCAACAGGATCATCAATAGAATCAACAGTAAGAGTAAGTTTGCAGGGGGCCGCCACACCAGGATTAGTAACAGTAATTGTTTGATATACATCATATTGTGGTGCAGGTGTATATGTAGTTACGTCCTCAGTTTCTTCAGGATAGGTCGGCGCCGTAGTCTTATAATAGACCCCATATACTCTTTTTCTATTGTATTCTTTAGTCTGTCCATCTCTTGATACTAGCAGTGCAAAATTAGCATATCCATCTTTCGTGCCTGCTAATGTCTTTAATTTAGTTTCTATCTCTGTGTCACTCAAGCCCCCAATAGGAACAATGTAATAGCCAACATAGTTGGCATCTGAAACTGACTCTGTATAGAGTTCCAGAACTGTATAGTCTGGAATCTCTATTGAGTCATATTGTTTATTGGGAAGAGTGACTAATGTACTTACTTTAGCCATATCTTCTCCTTATCAATAACTTGTTACCTTCAGATAAATGCTTGCAACAATATTATCTTGGCTACCTTTATACTGTTGTACGTGTACATTACCAGCCTTAGCAGCCTTACATACTGCATACCAGCGCCCCTTGTTATCTTTCCCTTCCCTAACAAAGGATATTGCACTTGTATTATCATAAGTCCAACCACCGTAGCTAAAGTTAGGAACAGGCTGTACTACATAGAACTGAGTTTGATCAATTGCTGATAGTCTCATCTGTTGTGTTGTCTGTGTAGTTGTGTTGCTCTTGTGCTTTGCTAATGCGCCACTGTAATCATCATTATTGATATCATCAAGACTCTCATATAACCAAAGCACTGAAGGGTCTGTCGGAATAGATGGCTCAGGTCCAGGAATCTCGCCAGGTTTAGCCATCGGTGAAGCAGGTGCAGCGCCTGTACTTGTTCCATCTGTCCAAGGATAGAATGTCATTGTGTCGATATCATAAAGACCATCATCAAAGTTATTTACAAAGCAGTTCTTAACTGAGCCATCAATAGGAATTAAGTCATATAGTTTAGTTCCTGTTTCTTTTGGGCCAGCCCAGATAGTTACACGGCATAAATCAAACATCCTATTGGCGCCGATGGTGATTTGAGTACCACCAGTCAATGTCTTATCAGTAACATCAATGTAAGTTCCATTGAATTCAATCTCACTTCTGTTGTTACCAATATCTAACCAACCAACTTTTCTCATTGGCACATGAGCAATAGACTCATAAGTAGTAACAATTACTTTTCCTCGAGAAGAAGAATTAGTGAATACATTAGCTTCTTGTGCTGTGCCTACTGGCCCCCAGTTGAGTTTCTGTTGATATACGCTCATCTGATTGTTCTTGTTTCCATTATGGTCAAATAAGGTTTGATAGGTAGTGGCCTCTCCAGAAGTAGATAAATCTAGATCATACCAGCGCCCAATCACTTCAACAGAAAGATTAGACTGCTTATAGGCATCAGCAATAGGTAAGATGAACTTATAGGCATTACCAGACACACTTCTCCAAGTAACGCTAGGATAGTTCTTACCACCTGGAATATCTGCAAATTTATCAACTTGTTTCTTATTATAATATATATCAATAGTGGTAATAGATTGGGCTTTAGCTAGACTGAAGTCATCACTATGCTGGACCTGCCCACTTAATGTACCATATGCAGGCTTGTATTTATTAAGGTCAACGCCCCTCTTACTAAAATATTCATCAAAGTCTTTAGCTGTGATTGTTTCTGTTGATACATACTGTTTTTCTGTTGCAATTAATTCATGCAAATCAGAATCCTCAAAAGCAGCTGTGTAATAAGCTACAGTCGGCGCCCAATTCACATAATAATTAATTGTAAGTAATTTTCCAGCTTTTTTAGTAATTGCAAAATTTTGAGTTACTTCTGTTCCTTTTGCTATTGCATTTTTAAGTTCAATAGTAACTAAGAACTTGCCATTCTGAACACGGGTAGGCTGGAATGAACCGTGTACATAGCACTGAAAATCTAAATCAATATCATCAAATCTGATGGTACTTTCTTTTAGATTATCAACTAATTTGCTTGTTTCTTTATATGCTTCATCTTCATTATCAGTATCAATTAAAAACTTTAACTGAATAGTTCTAAAGTCTCTCAACTGATTAAGAAGAACTCCATCTAGTGCCTCATCGTACCAATCTGTAATGCTGTTGTATGTTGAGGTATAGATGATTCTGTCTTTCAACTTTACTTTAGTTGGAAGAGTGGTGTTATTTATCTTCATCCCATTCTCCTTTTTATAGCTAACCCTAAATCATTCAAAAGGTTAGTTCCAAAGTTTTGAGAGGCGCCCTCGACTGTATTATCTAAATCAATAGCAGAAGGACTCTCATCATCAACAGCATCTACAGAATTGAGAACTAAGTATTGAGACTCTTTAACGTCATTTATTTGTGTTAAAAGATTCATAGACTTTTCTCAACTCCTATTCATTCTATTCCTATGTTGAAACAAAAGGCTCAACTGAAAGGGGCTGGGCAGGTGCGTAGTGACTCCAGTCTGCCCACTCTCTTAGATTCTTTGCTCTTGCTTCATATGCTATATTAATCTATTCTACACTAGCTGTAAGAGGTAAGTTACATTCCTTACATACTAACTTCATCTACTTGATTTCCTATTGTGTGGTTCTTGATGAAAAGCCATTACTTTCTACAAAATCGTCAATAAATTTCTTAATAAACGTCTGCCCGTATTTAATGTTCATCAATAGCCAAAGTAAGTAAGGATGTTTGCTATCAATACAGTTAATGAAAATGATTTTTGTTCTTCTATTACTATCTAAAAATTCTTGTAGTCCTATTAATTTATTAAGTCCTAAGCTGAATGTATAAATAGTCCCAAATAATTCAAGATTCATGGGCGGCCCCCCTTAATTGAGAGGGCCAGTGCCAGTGAACATTACATTATATCTCCAGCCTTTTGAAAAATCTGACTGGATAGGGAAGCTAGTTACATAAGCCTCACCCGAATAAACAACTGAACCATCAGTCATTTTTAAATCTACTTTGCTATTGTTTAAAAAGGCGTTCTTAATAGCTGTCCACCCTTCATCATCTTTAATTACTAGACCTGTGCAAGCAACTGACCAGCTCTTCACATTAGGAAGAACCTATTGCCAATTCATTGCAATCATATCTGTGACATCTGCAAGTTTGACATTAGGTCTTAATGAAGCTGAGGTTTGGCCGCCTATTACAACGTCCCCAATGGAAACTAATGTATTAATTCCTTTAATTGTTGGTGTCACCATCATTAGTCTCCTTTCCTTCAAGTGCAATATCATAAACTGCTATTGCGTGTTTCATTACTGCGCCTGTTGACTTATCATCAAGAATTTTAAAACTCTTTTCAATTACAAATACAACAGGATCTAACTCATAAAGTTTCTCTAGGCTTCCTGCTATCTTCTTCTCCATTTCGAGAATTTCTTTCTCACCACTATATTTAGACCACATATCTACTTTGAATTCAACAGCATTGATGAAGTTCTGTTGAAACATTGTTCTTTTGATATTGTTAGTTCTTATTTGACAATAGGGAAGATGTCTTCTCTGTCCATCTATTGTATATGGATTATCGTAAATAGTATAGCCTAAGTCTTTTATGATATTATAAAACTTTGTTTTTACATCTATAATCATAAGACTTGCTCCTTAATAAATATCTACATCAGCTGAATAACCTTGATCTGTGTCTTCAGTATTATCTCCATTTTTCATAGAGAACATATCTTGAATAATACTAAGAAGACCATTGAGCATACCTATCAGTATAGAAGATAAGACCATTTCTATTAGAGAACCACCTGCGCCTGCTTTCTAGGCTTCCTACATTCGAGCTTCTATCTAGGCTTGATACTGTTCTTTATCCTACTGTTCAGCATCTTGCCAAATTTGTACACAGTTGGCGTGTAACTCTTCTGCTACTGATTCTAGGTTATCTTCAAAATATGGCTGGGCTTCCATCTTATAAGTGCCATACTCTACATACTCGGCATAGTTTGTGTCTGCATAAGCTGTGAATCCCATATATTCTATCTCACAAGAGATAGATGCTTGTAATGTACCAGTATCAACTGGTACATCACTCGTAGCTGCATCCATAAATTCATCAATAGCTTCACGAACTGCATCTGAATAATCAATGTCCCTGTGATAAATAGAGGTTGTAGTAGGTAGTCCAACTGAAACAGTGCCTCTTAATCCCATATTATCACTCTTCCTTTACTTCTACAAGAGTAAGTAAGTATTTGTTGAAGTACGGCACCTGGGCGCGCACCTCATATTTTTTTCCATTATATAAGAAGTAAATCTTTACTTTTGTTTCTTCCATTGTTTACTCCTTCCATTAACTAAGTGTCATTGAGAAAAATTGAACATCATTTTGGGTTGGTGGATATGTTGTATTAAGATCAACTTGGTCAGAGAACGTTACTTTTGTTCCTGCTGTTGGAGCATAGACAACGCCCAATCTCTTTATGTAATTTGATCCAATGCCATTAAACCAAATGTTGGTATCTAATTTGTCTGTATAGATTTCTCTAGGTGTACTTTTGTATGTATCAATAGCTAAAAGTGTATTTGAAATAATACACACAATCTCATTATCCTAAGTCGTGGTATAAGACAATGTATCATAATTAGGGCCAAGAAGGACTTGCTTTGGTGCTGATAGAGCTGTTGCTCCACCTCTGACCAAAAGAGGAATAGCTTGTACTCTACCAGAACTCCCATAAGTAGAAGTATAACTCAATCCTAAAAAGAATCCATGTTCATAATCATCAATACCACTAACCCCATTGGATGCATGAGCAAAATAATCTAAGTTAGCTGAAAAGCAAGCTCTTAAATATCTATCTGCATTAGAATGTTTTTGTGTTGCTTTATAATAAGTAAATTGATCTGGATAGCTATTAGGTTTTCTACTATCACGCTGGTTTGGTGAATAATCACTATCAACCGTATCTACAATGACAGCCATATCACCTTCATGGTCATTTGGAGCAAACCATATACCTACGAAGGCATCTCCTTTATGAACCGCAGGAGTAACTACTCTTAAACCGTTCCCAGTGGATGGATAACCAATAGTACCCCAAATAGGGGCAGTCTGATAAGCATTACCTGGAGCAATAGTGATAGGATTTTCTATCTTGAATCTCTTCTTATCAACAGGAGTACCACCACCACTGATAGCAGTGATGGCAGCAGGCATCTCACTTGGTTTATATTTAGTAGTAGTTCCATTCTTACTTCTAATTGCATCACCAATAGAAGTAAGTGTTGAATCTTTTAGATATACATTAGCCATATCAATAACTTACCTCCTCTGCATTTGTCATAGAAGCTAGAACTTGTTGAGCAATAGCAGTCTTATCTGCATCAGTCAAAGTATATGCTGGGCCAGTTGCTCCTTTAAGACCACTAAAAGCAATAGCAAAGATAGGAGATTCAGCTGTTCCAGTCTTTGTAACTGTTGCTGTTGGTGTATCACTAGATTGGTTATCTGATGTCACATTTATTGTAATATTTGGGGTGGCGCCTGTTTCACCTTTAGCACCTGCTGCCCCGTTCTAACCAGTGTCTCCTTTAGGGCCTTTAATATTAACTGTTTCAGGATTATCTAAACCTTTATCATTAGTCCAGCTTAAATTTCCGTCACTATCAATAGCAGGAGTGAATGTAGCACCATTTTCTCCAGAACTACCAGAACCAGAACCAGCATCACCCTTCTCACCTTTCAACCCTTTAAAGTTGAATGTTATATGGGGCGCCTCTGCTGTACCTGTCTGATCAACTGTGACTGTTGGATTATTACTTGTATTATCAATAGTAGCAGATACTGTAATGGCGGGGGTGGCGCCTGTATCTCCCTTAGGGCCAGTAGCTCCTGTCTCACCAGCTGGGCCTGTAGCACCAGTATCTCCTTTGGGACCTACTGGGCCAGTTGCACCGATGGGACCAGCTTCACCTGGATCACCCTTTGGGCCTTGGATACCTTGAGCACCAGCAGCCCCATCATTAATAGTAGCTGTCTTAGTGCCATTAATATCTGTAATTGTTAATGTGGTGACGCCATCTGTTTTACTTACATCTATTGTTGGTGATGTA
>Ga0256404_1007916_pt1 | contig 16392 bp, 17 predicted proteins | sample RumenRJG_01DNA_FD_185990 | JGI IMG/M metagenome (GOLD analysis project Ga0256404, IMG submission 185990) | Bovine rumen microbial communities from Lethbridge, Alberta, Canada - RJG_01 | ecosystem: Host-associated > Mammals > Digestive system > Stomach > Rumen | place: Canada: Alberta | collected...
GTTCCCCAGTTCGTGCCTGCCTTCTTCCAATCAATGTATGTTCCTGTTTTATACGGGGGGTTGATTGTCGCCTTCATCGGCCTTATGGGCATAGCCATTGAAAAAAGGGATATCCAGATTCTCATACTTACTGACCTCGCAGGTCTTGCAATGCTCATAATTGTAGCAGCCGTAGGAACAGACCTGGCTGAAGCTCTTGTTCTTCCTGGTCTTGTGGTGGAGCTTGCAGAGACACTGGCTATTTCAGAGATTCTCATAGCCCGTGAAATGAGAAAGGCTGAAGATGCAAGATCTTTTGCCCCTATGCCACTCAACATGGACATGGAAATCATGACAACTGCTCCAAACTTCATATCACTGGTCTTGATAGGATACGGTATTTTCCTATCAGGTTTTACAGGCGGTGCGGTAGCAGGAGGCGGAATTGTCCTTTTCGCATTGTCTAGAAAGATTAGAGGACTGCCTGTAGTAGTCATAGATGGTGTTGGAGCTATTTCCGGAATTTCATGGTGTTTGTGGATCATCGGATTCCTGTTGTTCTTCATGATGCCTCAGTACTGGCTGCTGTCTTTATTCCTCGCAGCATTCGGCTTGCTTTTGAAGGTAGCTTCCAAGATGGGACTCATTGGAATTCTCATGAGAGAGGAATACGGCCGTAGATAAGTGAAATACGGCTGAAGATAAGATTGTTAGATTTATGAAATGAAATTATTACGTTTATTACTTTATACTTAAGGAGATTAATGAATGGTTATTGAAAGCTTGGGAGGAGATTTATTCGGAACAATTCCCCTTGGAGATATTGTTCTCTACTTGAATCCGCTCCATCTGTTCCTGTTCGTAACTATATTGTTATTCACAGTCCTTATAGCTGTCAGCCGAACCGAAACTCAGATTGAGGCATTGTTTGGCTCCCTTGAGGAAAACGAGGTTAAAGTCGGCAAAAAGGAGTTCAAGCAGAGACGTTTCCTAGCGATTATCTGTGGAATAGCAACAGCAGGAGCTATGATTACAGGAGATCTCTTCAACTTCACTTTGTTCATGGCTTTAATAGGCATAGTCAATATAGGTATCGTATCCGCTGTAAAACAGGTCAGCGTTCTCGATTCCGCTTATCAATATGGTCTTATTGCCATGATGTGCGGACTTCCATTGTTTGGAGGAGCTGCAATAATCCTTGCTGCAACCGGAACATTAAGCCTTTTCGAGCTTCAGACACTTCCATTAAATGCGATGGTGGTATTCGGAGCATTGATGATGCTTGTTGGAGTGGCTGGTGAAAGCGGAATAGCTCCTTTCTATGCAAGCAAGGCAGAGATGTTCAGAACTCCGGGCTCTCCATTCATATTGATCATTCACTTGAGTTCATTATTTATTATTGTAAGATTTGTTGAAATCCTGTTGATTCTTATTCCTGTGATTTAGGAATAAAATTCATATAACTTTTTATTCCCCCATCTGGGAGTAAAAATTAAAGTTTTATTTCCATATTTTGGAGTAAAAGATGAGATATTTATTAAAATAGAAGGTAGTTAAAATGAAAAAGATGAGAATTGCAAGCTTTGTTATCCTGATTGCATCATTAATTGCCATACTTTATGCTTTGGCATTCAGCCCTGCAGATTGGATAGTATACACAATAGCTATTGTTGGAATTCCATTTTTCGTGCTTTCAATCGGCTTGCTCAACATGTCCAAGCCTAAAAAAGATGAAGAGGAGGAAAGAACTAAAGAGCCGTTTATTGGTTATTAATCCATATGGCTGATTTTAGTTTGTGATAACATGAATTTGATGGCAGATATTTTAATCAATGTGGTAATCGCTTTCCTTGCTGGCAGTCTTTTATTAGGTTTGCATAGGAAAGTCATGGCAAGAGTCCAATTGAGACCTGGACCTCCTATTGTCCAATACTTATTGCATTCATTGAAATTTTTCTTTAAAGAGGTAAGCTTCCCTAAAACAGCTTCAATGCCTTTCTATATTGGCATTACTGTTATATTAGCTGGAATATGGGTTACAGGAGTCATTGTAGGTCCTGTTGCTAAAGGCTCTTTGATGATCTTATTTGGAATCTATGCAATATTCAAGATTGTGGAGCACAATTCAGGCTCATCTTCAGGTTCTCCTTATGGAAAGCTCAGCTGTGTGAGGGCTGTATTCTCAGCAGCTGGTGAACTGCCTCTCTTTGCAGTAATAGGTCTTGTATTTTTAAAAACAGGCTCAATGAATATTGCAGATGTCATTGCATACCAGTCAGCTAATGGTCCTTTGATAATGTCCATTCCTTTGGCTGCGATAATGCTCTTTGCATTGATACTAACCAAGTCCCCGTATTCTCCTTTTGCAATCACAAAGGGTAAGGATATTGTATCTGGATTTGAAACCGAGCACTATGGGGTTTTAAGAGGATATATCATGTTTTCAGAATCAATAGCATTTTATATTCTTTTATGGCTGTTCCTGACATTGTTCTTCGGACCTATGTCTGTTGTGGGATATGTGATTGGAATGATTGTGATTACAGTAATTACAGGAGTCATAAATGCAATCACTCCTATGCTGAATCCTAATCACTCTGTAATGAGTCAGATAACCATAGCTATTGTATGTATTGCAGGAACTGTATTGATGCTTGTTGCATGATTATGCAGGAAGTGTATTGATGCTTTTGCATTATTAAAAATCACATTTATATATTTAACTAGATTAGGATTATTTTTCTAGAGAATTCGAATCAAAAAATTTGGAAGGAATTAAAATGAATGAAGAAAAAGATTTTAGAATACTTTACTCACTTGTGGCTCTAGGCGTCCTGGTGGTTTCAGCCATTACCGCTTATTTCCATAGCATGCTTGCACTGCCTTTGGCTGTTGTGGGATTGATTTTCATTCCTTTTATTCTTGTTCAAGATAAAGAGAAATATGCTCATATTGCAGAGCTGGCAGAAAAGGCAATGTTCTTTATCACACTTGCAATTATAATAATTGCTTTCATATGGATTTACACTCCTATGAAGTGATTTAAGGGTGTTAGAACCATTTGAAAAAATTGTCAAGTAGACAAAAAAATCTTATCAAGTAGAGAAAAAAATTTTATCAAGTATATAAAATTAAAACTGGATAAAAATGTACAGAATCAATTAAAAAGGTGGAATTATGGAAGAATTATATTATATGATTTATATTTTGGTATTCATCATAGGTCTCATAGCAGGTCTTCTCTTAAGCTATAAAAAGCATATGGAACCATATATAATGTCTGAAATCGACACTCCTTCCTTGATTCTTGCTATTGTCGGTTGGTTCTTCTTACTTAATCACGGCTTGATTAGATTTGCAAGCCCTGTGATTTGTCTTGCAATAGCTTTCTTATTCATAGGATATGTTATTGGAAGAAGGCCTGGATACGGCCGCCGTGAAACTGCAATAGGAATAGCTATTGCGGCAATCGTCTGGATTTCAACTTCAGGCGTTTTATTTTAAAAATGAAATTAAGATTACTTTAAATGAAGTTCATAGTCAAAAAATTAATTATTAAAAACCTATCAGGTGATTTGCATGGATAAGAGCGAACAAATGGAAATGATGAAACTGAGAGTGCTTCGAAGCTTTAAATGGAATGCGCAGATAGTCCATCCACTCGCTCAGGAATTCGGCATTGAAGATGAGGAATTTGAAGAAATCCTCATGAATCACTTTGATATGAGCTATTTGGAGAATATGCACGCTACATTTGAAATAGCTGAAAAAGACAGATTATTTAGAAGGATTTATATTGATTTGAGATTCCACTGGTTCTGTGATGTTCTGGAACTTGTGTCTCCTGAAGACGCCGAAGCTATAAGCATCAAGGCTGCAGAAGACGTTTGGAATGGAAAAGACTATGAAGAAGCTCTAAAGAAAGGTAGAGATGAAATTTTAGAGCTTATTAAATGAATATATGCGCAGATTAAAGTTTAAATCCATATTATAAATTGAGATAATTGAAATTTATTATTAATTATGAAAATTAGAATCATATTAACTAAAATTTATTATTAACTAAAAGGTAATTGAAATGTTTAATTCTCTTAAGGATATTGTAAGAAAAAGTTCCATACATGTCTGTCTGGTAAATTGCGGAGGATGCAATGGCTGTGATATTGAAGTCGTAGCTTTATTGTCCCCTAAATACGACCTGGAACAGTACGGTATATATTTCCACAATAATCCTCGTGAAGCAGATGTTATTCTAGTAACAGGCCCTGTTACTGATCAATGGGTTGACAACTTGAGGAGAATCTATGCAAAGGCTCCAGAGCCTAAGATAGTGGTTACTCTTGGCACTTGTCCTCAAACCGGAGGAGTCTTCGGCCAGGAAGGCGGAAGAGTCAATGCTCCTGTTTCAGACTTCATTCCTGTTGATGCTGCGGTTCCTGGATGTCCTCCTAGGCCGGATGAGATTCTAGCAGCCGTGCTTGCTGTTGTTCCAGGCGCTATTGCTGCTAAAGGCCGCGCCCAGGACAAAGGCGAAGATTAAACTATTAATTACAGAATTAGTTTAAAAATTAAAAGCGATTAAACTATTAAAATCGAATTATTTAAAAATTAAAATAGATTAAACTATTAAAATTACTAAATTAGCTTAAAACTTAAAAATATTTAACTTATCAAAATTATCAAAATGACTAAGTAAATTAGGAGTCAATAAAATGATACTACCAATTGGACCGATTCATCCATATCTTAAGGAGCCTTTAAGACTCAAGCTTCAAACTGAAGGGGAAAAAGTCGTAAAAGCTGAAATAGACTACGGATATGTTCACAGAGGTATTGAAAAGATTATGGAAGGCAAGACTTGGCAGAAAGGCATATACCTCTCCGAAAGGATTTGCGGAATCTGCTCATATGAGCACACTCAAACCTTTGCCGAGGTTATTGAATTAATTTCAGGTGTTACAGCTCCTATGAGAGCCCAGTACTTGAGAGTAATCACTAATGAACTGGACAGGATTCAAAGCCACCTGCTTGCAAACTCCACTTTTTTTAAATCAATGGACCATGAAACCCTTTTCATGAACACACTTGCACTTAGGGAATATGCCATGGAGGCATTGGAGCTCTTAACTGGAAACAGGGTCAATCTGGGCTGGAATGTTGTCGGAGGCGTAAGGATGGATGCTGAGAAGAAGCATTTTGATGCTATTTTAAGAAAGCTTGACAAGATTGAAGAGGGCTTTTACAGGCATAAGGCATTGTTTGAAGAGGCGCCTGTTGTAGGATTGAGATGCAAGGGCGTTGGGATAATGACTCATGAAGAGGCTGTCAAAGGACATGCGGTCGGCCCTATAGGAAGAGCTTCAGGAATCAAGCATGACTGCAGGCAGGATCATCCGACATACAGGGATGAATTTGAATTCAAGCCTATATGGAGAAAAGAAGGAGACAACTATGCCCGTACAATGAACAGGCTCAATGAAGTTCCACAATCCATCGATTTAATCCGCCAGGCAATTGCAAATATTCCAGACGGTCCTGTGAGGGTTCCAGTTGAAGTAGGTTCAGGCTTCGGAGAATGGAGAAACGAAGCTCCTCGTGGAGAGGTCACATACATGATGGAGACAAACGGCAATTTAATCAAGCATATTTCCATAAGGACTCCTAGTATAATGAATATTGATACATGTGCGAGATACATGCTAAATGGAGTGGCAACAGTATCAGACGCACTTACCACTTACGCTTCATGCGATCCATGCATCGCCTGTACTGAACGTGTTTCAATCACCGATGCAGCAACTGGAAGACGAGAAATTAAAGACTTCTATGAGGTGATCTGATGACTTCACTGATATGGTATCTTTATGATTTTGCAAGAAAGGCATGGGTTGACGGTTTTCTAGATGCGAAATCAAAGGAGGAGATTCTGGACAAGCCTGACAGGTTCAGGGATTTTCCAGTTGTCATCAAGGAAAACTGCATAGGCTGCGGAAGCTGTACTGCATCATGTCCGTCACCTGGAGGAGTCCGTCTTGTCCGTGACGAGGATACTGCTGAAGCCGAAGGCCTTGTTTATCCAGTAATAGACACTGCAGCATGCATTCGCTGCGGATTCTGTGCTGAAGTCTGTCCTTCAACTCCAAAGACATTGGAATGCGGTGAGAACCATTTCATTCAAGAAGAATTCAATATCATCCCATCCAAGAGAAAATACATTATTGATGATTATTTATGCATAAAATGTGACAAATGCGTCGATGCCTGCGAAGTAGGTGCGATTGAGGAAATCGACGGGCGAAATGTAGTAAACCAGGCTAAATGTATCAGCTGCGGCAAATGTCTTGATGCATGTCCTGTAAAAGGAGCGATGAAAGGCGTTTATGTAAACAATCTCGAAGAGCAGAAGAAAATCATTAAAATGACTGTGGACACTCTTGAGAAATACATTGAGTCCAAGAAAGAGGACTTGGATAATCTGCCTGACGACAAGCTTTATCTGGCTGAAATCAAGTTCAAGCCTATTTATGACAAGGCCTTGACTATTTTAAATGATGAGGAAGTTGTTTATGAAGTGCTGGAGGATGCAATCAACAGATTGAACATCCGTGTCATAATATGGGACAGCGATGACTGCAAGAAATGTCAGTTATGCATTCCTGACTGTCCGACAGGTGCCATCAGCTTTGATAGTGAAAAGGATACAATTGTTCGAGATGACAACAAGTGTCTCAGATGCAGCATATGCTATCAGTCATGTCCATTCGGAGCAATCAACTATTTCCTGGCCAAATTCAATCTTGATGTTGATAAAAGTGGAGAGAAGGTAATTCATATTTCAGTTAAAACTTCTCCGCTTGCAAAGGCAAGGAGGCGATAAGATGGAATCTGTAAATGCTTCTCTGCTTGCTGGGACAAGGAGGCGATAAGATGGAATCTTCAAATGAATTATTTAATATAAAAAACACTCCAAGACCATTAAGAGACATTTCAGTTAATTACAGCATAGACAATGAGAAGTGTCTTGAATGTGACTTAAAACCATGTCTTGACTCATGTCCAATCGATTCCATTCATCTAGAAAATGATGTTGTTCGTCTTGATGAAAACTGCATAGGATGCGTTTTATGTTCAAATGCATGTCCTTATGATGCTATCCATATTGAAAGGGTCATGTCAGAGCCTATTCGTGAAAATGTTCCAAACATAAATACAAAACTTTGCAGAGCTTGTGGAGCCTGTGTGAATGCATGCAAGTCAGGAGCGATTCACTTGCGCTCAACCGGTTCTGATGACATGCACAGCGAGATAGACGAGGACAAGTGCGTGCGTTGCGGATACTGTTTCAGAGCCTGTCCTACAGATGCGATTAAATATGGAGAAATCCTCCCAAAGACAATCAGGGAAGGTAAGACATTATGCATAGACCAGGACTTCTGCATTGGATGCATGACATGTACAAGAGTATGCCGCTCCAAGGGGGCCATCAATGTCGGACATACCAACAAGCTCCCATACATAGACCCTTCCTATTGTGCAAGATGCAATGAATGTCTTGATTCATGCCCTACATATGCAATCGAGTATGTTGAACGTGAAGAGGCTTTCGAGTCATTCAACAAGATCAAGACTGCTGAAATAGCTTATGAGATTTTGAAAAGGGATGTGTCCAAGTTATCTGAAGACATAACCCATGTGGATGATATTCTAAACGACCTTCTTGATGAAATGACAAGGAAGTATCAGTTCGAGGACTATGACTTTGAAAATACAAAGTACATTACCGATGTTGAGAAAGGTGCTGAATTCGGTCCTGTCGAGCTTTTCAGATGTTCCAACTGCCGTTCAATAGTAGTCGACATCACACAGCTCTTAAGTGATTATCTTGCCTACTACTTTGACAAGGATTTGAACATCATTGAAACCAAGGATGTTGTTGAGTTCTTCCCTCCTATAACTTCAATAGAAGTAAGGAGCGAGAACTGCGTCAGCTGTGGATTATGTGTAGATGTTTGTCCTACCAGTTCCTTAAGCCTGGACGGTCCGAATCCGGTAGTTGTTGATACTGACAATTCCTGTGTCTACTGCGGTCTCTGCGCTGAAGTTTGCGCCTTTGATGCATTTTATATCGAGGAGAAATTCTTCACAAATAGAAATCATGAAATTTTCTATATCAAGCGTGACTTGAAGGGCCAGAGAAATGGAAAGATAAATATACGTCATGACCAGTGTCAGTTATGCGGTGTATGTACTAAAAACTGTCCTGTGGATGTTTTGGATATTGTGGATGACAAAGTGGTTGTAAATCAGGAGGATTGCATTTCATGCCGTAACTGCGAGACAATCTGTCCTGTAAATGCGATTAAGATGACAACAATATGGACATTCCTGTAAAATTATTTTTTTTATTTTTATTCTTTTTTATTTAAGTTAAAAATTAGTTTTTGAATAAATCAGTTTTTCTGATTTAAATGAGTTTAATATAAGATTAATTGAATTGAAGTTGTGAATGATTTCAATTTTAAAATTAAGAAAAAAGGAAGATTTATATGGTAAGACAGGTGTTTATCACTGACTGTGAAGGTCCATTGACCTTGAATGACAATGCATATGAAATTGCAGCTGAGTATATCGAAGATGGTGATAAATTATTTAAAATAATCAGTCGTTTTGATGATTACCTTGCAGATGAGCTTAAAAAACCTGATTATCATGCTGGAGATACATTAAAGCTGATAGTGCCATTCTTCAAGCTTGCAGGATTGGCCAACAGGGATTTGATAAAGTTCTCTCACGAGCATATCTATCTGGTGGAAGGTTCCAAGGAAATGCTCTCTCTTGCAAATGATCTTATGGATGCATATATTGTAAGCACAAGCTACGGCCAGTACATCAAGGCGCTCTGCGATTATATGGATTTTCCTTTTGAAAATACCTACCATACAGAGCTTGATTTGGATGGATCTCCTTCAAGCGGCGTAGGTGTCGGCTTCAAATCCCCTAGATTCATAAAGGAGCTTGAAAAGATAGAGGAGTTTAGAAAGATTATTCTAGAGCATCCTGAAGAGTCAAAAGAAGACTTTGATGTATTATATGATATTTTCTTCAATCAGATTCCTCAATTGCAGATTTCCAAAATGATTGATGATACCAAGACCGTTGGCGGAAAAGGAAAGGAGATTGCGGTTCGAGACATAGTCGAAAAGCTGGATTTAGACTTTTCATCAGGTGACAAGATCATCTATGCAGGAGATAGCATAACCGATGTCGAGCCATTGGAATATGCTAAAAATCATGGAGGACTGGCTGTTTCATTCAACGGCAATGAATATCCATTGAATGTTGCAAATATTGCTGTAGTGTCTGAAAATGCCGTAGCTACTTCAATAATAATTGACCTCTATTCAAGATTTGACAGAGACTATGTCTTTGACTTTATAAGAACCTATGATGAGAGAGGTCCTGACGATGCTTTCGGTGATTTCGAAGTTGATTATACTCTGATTGAAGAGTTTGAAAAGGCTTTTAACAACAAGGAAGCTCCTATAATGGCTATTATTAATGAAGAAAACAGGGAATATCTTCTCTTGAAAAGCAAGGAAATGAGAAATAGCATTCGAGGCAAGGACATTGGCGGTTTAGGTTAATGATAATGATTTAAAGATTAAGATTTTAAGCGTTTATTATTTCGGACTTAGAGATTTTAAGCGTTATTTCTAACTTATAGAGATTATTAAAATTAAAAAGATATTATAGATAAAAAATTGAATTTGATGATATTATGGTAAGTTATGAAAAGGTGGAAGATACATTCTTCGAATACTTTGATGGAATGTATATAAGAGCATTGATTACTGCTGAAGATGAATTGACAGTCAAACAGGCGGCATATGATTCCACAGCCACTCCAAGTGCTGTAATTGGAAGAGTGGAGGCTGGTGTGGAGAAGTTTGTAGGTCCCGACGAGACTCCGGACGGAAGGCCTGGAGCTATTGTCCAGTTCTGGCTGACCGATGACTTGGAAAAGTTTGAAAGGGAGTTATCCTACAGGATTCGCCAGGACATTCTTGTAAAACCTTTTACAAGTGTGTTCAGCGTGACTGAAAATCCAGTAGGCTCAATCGGCATGATGGACAAGGTAGGTCACTGCGGAGACGGCTATGAATGGGAATTTGAAGAATACGGCCGCAAGATGATTAATGTTCCAATTGCAGTGCCTGATTTCAAGATAGAATCAGAACTCGAGTATGCGGAAGGAATAATGGGTGGAAACTTCTGGTATCTATGTAGCACCAAGGAAGCTGTTCTCGAAGCTGGAAGAATCATTATCGACACAATTGCTGAGATTGACGGAACATGCACCCCATTTGGCATCTGTTCAGCGGCATCAAAGCCTGAGACAAATTTCCCATGGATTGGACCAAGCACAAACCATCCATATTGTCCTAGTTTAAAGGACAGGCTCGGGGATGAGTCAAAAGTTCCTGAAGGCGTCAATTATATTCCTGAAATTGTAATAAATGCTGTGGATGAGGAGTCAATGAATCTGGCTATCAAATCAGCTATTGATGCAATCATTGACATTGATGGCGTTGTTGGAATTTCTGCAGGCAATTTCGATGGAAAATTAGGCGAGCACACTGCTAAGTTGCTCGATATTTTAAATGGATGAAAAATCCATCATAAGAAATAAAAAATTAATTAAAAATTATATTGAAGTTTTAAAAATATTTGAAATTTATTGCATATTTGAAGTTTAAGAACAATTTGAAGTTTTAAACCTTATGAAAAATTATACTTATCTTGAGGCTGGAATAATGGATTCAGATAATGGCAGTTGTTTAATGGAAGAAATAACCGAAAACACAGATATCGATGAGATGGTATTTGATGCCATCAAGGTCGATGTGATTGGATTCGGCGCATTGAATGTGGACAAGCTTTACAAGGTTAAAAATATTGCAGGAGTTGATGGGGAAAGCTTTATCAAATCCGAAGATGTTTCACCAGGCGGTTCTGCAGCAAATACGATTATAGGATTGTCCAAGCTCGGATGCTCCACTTCATACATAGGCAAGATAGCTGATGATGAGGACGGCGACCTTCTGGAGTACAATCTCATATTGAACAATGTTTATTTGAACAATCTCATTTATGCTGACAAGGGCAATTCAGGAAAAGTCTTAGGTTTTGTATCCGAAGAAGGAGACAGAGAGCTTTATGTTGACCCTGGAGTCAATGACGACATCCATATTTCAGAGATAAATCCTTTAAATGTCAATCAAGCAAAGATTCTTCACTACACCTCATTTGTTGGAGATTCCTTCAAAGCACAGGTGGAACTCCTTGATGTGATTGTCGATTCCGTTTTACTGAGCTTTGATCCAGGAGCATTGTATGTGGAGAAAGGATTTGAAGCCTTAAGGCCAATACTTGAGAGAACCAATATCCTGCTAATTAATGAAAGAGAGCTCAAGATATTGTTTGAAGATGATGAAAATCTTAAAAACGGAAGCTTCAGGGACATGGCGGTTTATTTAAGAGATTTTGGAATAGATACTGTTGTTGTGAAAAGAGGAACTGAAGGAGCATATGCAATCAACAGCAGGGATGATGAAGTCAAGATACCTGCATTCCTATCAGATGCAGTGGATACCACAGCTGCTGGAGACTCATTCAATGCAGGATTCCTGTATTCCTACCTTAAAGGCTTTGATTTGGCTAAATCAGTAACTGTGGCTAACTGGGTTGCTTCAAAAACAGTTCAAGGAGTTGGAATTTCTTCACTGCCTGAAGAGAAGGAATTGAATGAGTTTATAGACTCTTATGAGTTTTGATTGAATGAATTTAAGAATTTATCGTTATGAGTTTTAAATGAATTAGAGTGTTCATATACACTTTTAACTTTTGCTTGATTTAATTGAAAAAATTATTAAATAAATTTTATTTAGTATGATTAATAAAGTAAATAAATAAGAGGATACTTGGATATATAAACAACTGAGCTTAAAAATAATCCGAGGTATAATTATGGAGATTAAAGTTAAAAAGCCTATAGAACGGCTTGAAAGGGAGATCACACTTAAATCCGTGGATCTGGATGAGGACATAAATGATTTCAGCGTGGATATTCAAGACTACAAATACGGAGAGAAGCTTATCAGCATATCTCCTCGCTGTATCAGGTGTAATATCTGCTATGAAGAATGTCCTGTTCAAGCAATAAGCTCTGCTACAGCTTTAAAAACAGCTAAGATTCATGAAAATTGTGTTCAGTGTGAAATCTGCGTTCAATCCTGTCCTGTTTCATGCATTTATCTTCTTGAAACAGAATCAGAAATCGACAAGGAAGAAGGTGTCATGTATTCCTTGAATGAAATTAAGATACCTCACAGAACCTTGAGGATGGAGGATATTTCAATTGACCGCAATTACTGTACAGGCTGCGGGTCCTGCATCAAGTTCTGCCCTACCAATGCCATTTCACTTCGCTCCCCTGAATATATCGAGGCCCATGGAGAATCATGTCCTGATGATAAAGACATGACTGATTCAACAGTATATTCCTACATTGACAAGAATCGATGCGTAGGTTGCGGATCTTGTGTCAATTTATGTATAAACGGAATAATCAGCTTAAAACGCAATCTGGGTCCTGTTATTATTTATTCACACATAGACTACAACAGGGATGCTTGTGTGGGATGCACCTTGTGCGAGGAGAACTGTCCTGTAAATGCTGCACGCTATGTTGACGGTGAAGTGATTGTGGATGATGACAAGTGCATTCGATGCAAGGAATGTACCACCCATTGCCCTGTAAATGCATTGGAGCTAGTGATGAATGAATAATTATCCATGTGTCTATTAGAGACAAATGTGATTTAGATATTAGAAGGCTTTTAATTATTGACTTTAAACTTAATATTATAAGATTATTTAGATTAAATAACTGGTTTAAAAAATTATGGAGTAGTGTTTAAATGAAAGCAAAGCAAATGATGGATAAGGATTTTATATACGCATCAAAAGATGATAGTGTTGTGGATATTTCCATAAGGATGGAAGAGCAGAAGAAGTTTACAGTTCCTATTTTAGATGATTCAATGAAGCTTGTTGGATGGATTACTTCCCTGGAAGTTACCAAGGGCCTTCGTGAAGGCAAGAAAACAATATCCGAGATTATGCATCCCGTTGAGGATATTTTGACAATCAATGAGAACAAGCCTGCTAAAAATGCGGTTATTCTCACAGCTAATCACAAATTGGTTAGTATTCCTGTCGTGGATGACGACAACAAGGTTATTGGAGTATGCCGTGCTTTTGATATTGTTGATACATTATCCGATCTTTATGATATCAAGGTTGAAAAACTTTATGAAGCAATGGAAGAGGAGCTCAAGGGAATTACATGGGATGAGCTCATGGAAGCTTCCGCAAAGGTAAGTACAAGAACCACTGGAATTCCAATCACTGCCAAGGAGTATGAAAACAACATCAAGAATTCCACTTTCGGTGAAGCCATATGGGCAACTGGTGGACTTGAGAAGTTCTTTGCAGGTCTTATATCAGTTGGAGAGATTGTAATCGCACGCAAAGTAGGCCGTGCTAAAAGAGGGGCCAAATAATTTTTTAATTCATTTAAACATTAACTTTATTTTTTTTCTTTTTTCTTTTTGAGTTATCCTTTTTTTAAATTTTTTTCTTTTTGAGTTATCCATTTTTTAAATTTTTTTTTTGGTTTTTTAGTATTCTTTTTTTTAAATTTTTGAGTTATTAGTTATTTTTTTTAAATCCATGGATTATTTTTTCTAAATATTTAATTTTTTGTAGTCTATTTTTTTAGATTATTCTTTTTTTTAGACTATTTCAAACCTTAAAAAGCATAAAACTTTTATAATAATAAGTTAATTTTATAAATAGAAAGAATAAATATTATAATATAATAAAAATTTAATTTATTATCTTTTAAATTAAAAACAAAAATAAAGGGATTTTTATGAGAGAATATAATGAATTTCAAGATAAGACTATTTTAGTAACTGGTGGAGCAGGTTGTGTCGGAAGTAACCTGACACGCAAGCTTGCAGATTTGGGAGCTGAGAAGGTCATCATCCTAGACAACATGTCCTCAGCATATCATTGGAACATTCCTGACCGCGATGCAATTCAATTTGTACAAGGAGACATTTTAAGTGATGAAGACTTGAAAAGGGTATTCAAGGAAAAGCCTGACTACGTATATCATTTGGCAGCTCACTTTGCTAACCAAAACAGTGTGGACGAGCCTGAAACTGACTTGATGGTTAATGGTATAGGTATCCTCAAGGTTCTCGAACATGCTCAGCTTACTGGAGTTGACAGATTCATCTATTCATCTTCAGGATGCGGAGTCTACGGCCTCGAGTCAAAGATGCCTTTCGAAGAACATGACATTTCCATTTCATTGCACACTCCATACCAGGTAACCAAGCTTCTTGGAGAGTTATATACCAATTATTTCCACAATTTGTATGATGTTCCTATTGTAAACGCAAGATTCTTCAACGTATTCGGTCCTGGAGAAGTTCCTGGTAAATACAGAAACGTAATTCCTAATTTCTTCTACTGGGCTATGAACGGCCAGCCTCTGCCTATTACAGGTGAAGGTACTGAAACCCGTGACTGGACCTTTGTAGATGACATCTGCAACGGACTTCTGGCAATGGCTATTGAAGAGGAAGCTATAGGAGAAGCAATCAATCTCGGATCCGGTCAGGACCACAGGGTAATCGACATGGCAAACCGTGTAAACGAGCTCTCCGGAAACGAAGCAGGCATAGAGTTCAAGGAAAGACGTAACTGGGATGCTAAAACCAAGTTGCTCTCATCCATTGAAAAGGCTAAGGATATTCTCGGATACAAGCCTACTGTAAGCTTTGATGACGGACTTGTCAAAGTGCATGACTGGTTTGAAACCAACTGGGACAATATCCAGGAATCCGCGGAATTCGATTAAACCCAAAGAATTCATTATATGAAAAGTTTAATTAATATTAAAAATTAAAAAAATTCCCTGATATTATTTATTATTTTTAAAAATTCACAGGAGCTAAATTATGACTAAGGTATTTAGAACATTTACTTCAGAGTCTGTAACTCAGGGCCACCCTGACAAGGTTGCAGATATCATATCTGATGCAGTGCTTGATGCTTTTATGGCAGAGGATCCTAATGCGCATGTAGCCTGCGAGACTTGTGTAACTACTGATTTCTGCATGGTCTTTGGAGAAGTCACATCCACTGCTGATTTGGATATTGAAAAAATTGTAAGAGACACCATTATTGAAATCGGTTATGATAATCCTATCATCAAGTTCGACGGTCACACCTGCGAGTTTGAAAACAGGCTTCACGAGCAGTCACCTGATATCAAGATGGGTGTGGACGAATCTATTGAAGTTCGTGGAGAAGAAAGCGACGAGGAATCCATTGGTGCTGGAGACCAGGGTATGATGTTTGGTTTTGCAACCAATGAGACAGACAACTATATGCCTTATCCTATCTACCTTGCAAGAAACCTCACCAACAAGCTCACCGAGCTTAGGGAGAGCAATGTACTGGAATTCTTAAGGCCTGATGCAAAGGCTCAGGTATCTGTAAACTACGATGAGGATGAAAATGTCATATCCCTTGAAACAGTAGTATTGTCCACCCAGCATGATGAGTCCATTACCCAGGAAGAGCTGCATGAGGCTGTCAAGAAATATGTCTTTGATGAAGTGCTTCCTCAGGAATACATCACTCCGGATACCAAGTTCTACATAAATCCAACAGGACAGTTCATTATCGGAGGTCCTCATGGAGATGCAGGTCTTACCGGCCGTAAGATCATTGTTGATACCTACGGAGGCTATGCAAGACATGGTGGAGGAGCTTTCTCTGGAAAGGACTGCACCAAGGTGGATAGAAGCGCCTGCTATATGGCAAGATACATTGCAAAGAACATTGTTGCAAGTGGTCTTGCTGAGAAATGCGAAGTCCAATTGTCCTATGCAATCGGAGTTGCAGAGCCAACTTCCATTATGGTTGACACCTTTGGAACAGGAGCCAACATCGCTGATGATATCACTTTTGAGGAAATCGTCAGGGAGAACTTCAGCCTGACACCTGTTGGAATTATCAATACTCTTGATTTAAGACGTCCGATTTACAAGCAGACTGCTAAATACGGCCACTTTGGTAATCCTGACTTGCCTTGGGAACAATTAGACAAAGTAGAAGACTTGAAGAAATATATTAAATAAGGGGTTTTTCCCTTACTTTTTTTATTTTTAATAGGATTTTTTCCTTACTTTTTTTATTTTTTCTATTTTTAAATCTGGATTTTTTCTATTTTTTTAATTCACACTCTCTTTTTTTTTACCAAATAATTTC
>Ga0256404_1007917_pt1 | contig 16389 bp, 10 predicted proteins | sample RumenRJG_01DNA_FD_185990 | JGI IMG/M metagenome (GOLD analysis project Ga0256404, IMG submission 185990) | Bovine rumen microbial communities from Lethbridge, Alberta, Canada - RJG_01 | ecosystem: Host-associated > Mammals > Digestive system > Stomach > Rumen | place: Canada: Alberta | collected...
AACATAAAGCACATATATTAGGAATTAGGATTAGTCATATATGTGCATGGAATACAAGCAGGCTGGCGTTTGACGGTTCTGGAAAAGTAGAAAGAGGTACTTATATTCAAAACGGAGTTGAAAAATACAATTACTCTATTTGCACTTTTCCAAATGGTAAACAATATCATTGTGACTTAAATGCCAGTTATAATATCGGAGCAAGATATTTTATACGAGAATTTTTAAAATCCGACTCAGTGATGAGAAGGTTGCCTAGTCAGACAAAAGATTCTGATTATGGTACGGGAACAACACGCACCTTGTCTACGTTAATTAGGCTTAATGCGGATTTATGTGGCAATGCTGTATAATATCTGAGTTAAGAACTGTATGGTAGATAAGTAATCCGATTTCTAAAGAATTGGAAGCACGCCACTTTAGTGGTGTGAGTGTTCACGCTTGCTTCTGATGCTCTCACACATAAATGCGTGGGTTTTACGCGGTATATTTATAAAATATAGTAGGTTAGGAACTAGCCAAACTAGTTCATAAAAAAATGCCTCCACATTTTTACATGCGGAGGCATTAGAAAGATGCAAAAATTTGTTTAAAAGCACATTTCTTCTTTTTCTGTTTTCCATAAATAGTAGTGATATAAGAACTCGTTTTTTTGCGCTTGTGGTAAAGAAAAGTGCATAAATTCTAAAGGAGAATTGTAAAAATTTCCAATTGCTCCATATAGCTTGTATTTTTTTAATTCCTGAATACCTTTTTTCGAGTAAAAATAATAATACAATTCTTCTGTTGTTTCAAAATACATTTTTTCTGACAAAATATATTGCATACAAATATTTGCTCTAATCTCTCCGATTGCCTCAGACAGAAATTCTTTTGGCAATTTTTCTTTATTTTTTAAGGATTCTTTAAAAACATGCAAAACATTCTTTTTAAAGTCAATATCTAAAAGATATGGATACATAATATTTGTAATATAGTAACAATCTTTTTCTGGATTTATTTCAGCAGGAAATTGTAAATACCGAATCAGCTGTGTTAATTTCATTTTTTCTAAAAGTTCTTTTGTTATATTTTCTCTTATTTGGATAGGCGACCACCTTAAATAAACTTCAAAAGCATAGCGAAAAACAGCAAGGGCTTGTTTTTCGTTCAATTCTTTCGCATTTTTTTGAAAGAAATCAAGGCAAATGATAGCTTTTTTCCCTAAAAGAACTTCTTCGTATTCATAAATGATTGGTTCCAATTTTAAAACACCCCTTTTATTTTTAATATGATTTTTTTTTCGAAAAAATTAGAAAATTTTATTTTATTTTTTTGAAAAAAACTCATATTAAGATTAAGAAACAATAAAAATTTATTTTTTTTTGGAAAGGAATGGTTTTTTTATGCATAAAAAAAGATTATTAGCCGCAATGTTAGTTGCATCTCTTGTTTCAGGTGGTTTAAATGGGCTTGGAGTTGATGCGGCAAGCACAACAACAAAATATTACAAAACAGCAAAAACATGCACTTTCAAGGATAAGAAGGGCATCAAAAAAATTGTCGTAAATAACAAAAAGAAAAAAATCAAGACCGGGGTAAAAAGTTACAAGTTAAGAATGACAAAAGCCGGGAAATACAAAATCAGCGTAATTAACAAAAAAGGAAAAACCAAAAAATATGTTATTTACATTGATAAAGAAAAACCTGTCATCAACGGGGTAAAAAACGGAAATACATATTCAGATACCGTATATTTCAGTTATTATGATAATGTTAAGGTGGCAAAAGCAACTTTAGACAACATTACATTAAAAAAACCTAAAAAATTATACGGAGTGAAAACTACCGGTACACACAAGATTACGGTAATAGACAAAGCTGGGAATAAAACCACAAAAACTTTTTCTATCATCAAGCAGGAAAATCAAACACCCGCACCATCTATGCCGGTAGCTACTGTTACAGCAACAGCTGTTGCCGTTACCCCAACCCCGGTAATCACCGCTACCTCAACGGCTGCTACTGTTACTCCAACACCAACAGTAGCACCAACCGATTTGCCTAGAACAGATAATCCGATAAAGACGACAGAACCGACTAAAATTCCGGATAATACAAAAAATCCGACAAAAACTAATGAGCCAACTGTACCTCCTGTCACAACAATGCCAACAGCGACTCCTACAGTGCCACCAACAAAAGTACCTACGCAAATACCTACTCAAGCTCCAACTAATAGCCCAACTATGATACCAACAGCAACTCCAACACAGGTACCAACGGCTGTTCCAACCAAAAACCCAACGGCAACACCAACACAAATGCCAACTCCAACCCCAACACAGGTGCCAACCGCTACACCTACAATGGTTCCAATCCCAACAAACACACCAACTCCAACTCCGGAAATAGTATCTGTTTTTTATGATTTAAACGGTGTGACTGGAAATATCTCAGAACAAAAAACAGTAAAAAATAATGAAATTACCGTAAAAGGTATTGGCAGTATTTCAAAAAATGGATATTCATTTAAGGGATGGAGTACAACAAAAAATGGGAAAGTTCAATATAAGGCAGGAGATACCTTTACTGTGTCTCAAAATATTACTTTGTATGCAGTTTGGATGAAAGAAGATAAGAATTGGTTAATGGATAACTTTATATATCAGTTATCTGGTAATAATATTATCTTGCAGCAATACAAAGGCTCAAGCAACAACCCTGTTTTAAATAAAACATATACTATTGATGGTACTCAATATACAGCAACTATATCAAAGAATGTTTTCCAAAATTATTATCATAAGGATACTATTCAGACCGTAACTTTTGAAAAGGGATTTAAATTTCCAAATGATTGTTCGCACCTTTTTGAGGGCTGTTCAAATTTAACAAAAGTAACGAATTTCCTTGATAACCAATGGGGAAATAAATTTGATAATATAACAAATCTTTCTTATTGTTTTTCCGAATGTAGAAAATTAGAAAGTCTTACTAAAAAAGAAATTTGGATTCCGGATAGCGTAACTGATTTAGACCATGCTTTTTATCTTTGTACTAATTTTTCAGGCTATGCCTATTGGAATACCAATACATCTTCGTTGAAGAATATGAATGATGCTTTCCATTATTGCTCAAGTTTAAAGGGTGTTTCTACAAAAATTCCAAACAGCGTAACAACTGCTAATTTTGCATTCAGTTGCTGTGAAACGCTCACACTGCTTCCTTCTATCTCAGAAGATACTATGTTGACAAATGCACAATATATGTTTGCGGATTGCTATAATGCCACTAATATTTCTGGTGGAACAAGTTATATTCCTAAAACTTTGGCTGATACGATTTATATGTATTCTCGTTGCAGTAAATTAGGCAAAGATTTCGATTGCCAAATCTATTTTAAGAAAGAATATTTTTCAGCACCAGCAACACAGGAAGAATGTCTCGGAATGTTTAAAAGTGCTACATATGCAAATAAAACGGCACATTTATACATAATTTTCGATTCAAGATTAGGATATGAGTATATTTTATTAGATAAAACACAAAGTACGGGCGACGAAAATATCAGCTATTCTACAACATTGAAAAAATGGGTGATGACATTTTAGTCTTTCAGAAAAAAACAGTCTCTCAAAAAGGGACTGTTTTTTTTCGTCCAAAATTCTTTTTTCTATCATATTAAATATACAAAGGTTAAAAGGGGGTGATTTTATGCAAATAACCATCGCAGGGACATATGGTTCTACTTTTTTTCGGGATAAAAAAACAGGTGAATGTGCTTTTACTATACAGTCAACCCAAAATGTCCCTTATAGGAATCCATATGGGAGTATAAATTGTTTTGGCTCCATACCTCCCGTTAACAAAGGACTTCCGATTATCGTATCAGGGCAATGGAATACAATGAAAAATGGAAAGAAATATTTAACCGTAGATAGAATTGACTTCTCTGCGGAAAATAAAAAAGATATTATTGAATATTTAAAATCGTCTGCCTTTTACGGAATTGGAGATGTTATCGCTGAAAACATTATTGATTATACGGGCCCTAATATATTGGATTTTGTTCGAAAAAATAAAGATGCAGAAGCACTAATTTTGAATAACGTAAAAGGAATAACACAGTCTCGTGTTCATAATATGATTGTTCAATTAAAGGCAAACAGTATGCAACAGGATATTTATCAATATGTAAAAACGGTTGGTGGTGATTTTGAAAATGTTGATAAATTATTTTCAGCCTTTGCCGAAAATACAATTCAAACTTTGAAAAGAAATCCTTATATAGGCTATAAAGCGGATATGGATTTTTATCTTTGTGATGCGCTTGCAAAAAAAGCGGGATTACCTTTGATAAATGATAACAGAGTCCGGTCTATTATTTACACAGCTTTTGATGAAATGATAGGGGTTGGAAACACCTATGATGTTTTTGAAGATTTTATGAAAAGAATTTATAGGATTGAAACAAAATCTATTTATCAAGAACATCTTTCCCCTCTATATTATACCGTTTTTTTAAAAAAAATGGATAAGATAATCCTTTATAAAAAAAATGACAAGGTATGTATTACAAAACAGGATTTATTGGAAAAAGAACGACAGATTGTAATAAGTATAGAACGCTTACATAATAGTAGAAAAAGATTACCTTTTGATGAAGATTTTATCCATGTTATAGAAGAAAAAAACAAGATTGTGTATGGAGAATCTCAAAAAAAAGCTTTTTCTGCATTAAAAAGCAGTGGTGTAAAAATCATCACCGGGGGGCCGGGGACTGGAAAAACAACTACAATAAAAGGTTTTATCCGACTTATTAACCATATGTTTCCTAATGAAGAGGTTCTTTTATTATCTCCAACAGGACGGGCTTCACAACGAATGAAAGAAGCTACTTCTCATCCTGCATATACCGTCAATAAAGGGCTGGAATATCGTCCTTTTGAAAATGACCCATATCCGGAAAAAAATCGAAATAATCCGTTAGATGCAAATTTTATTATTGTTGATGAGGTTTCTATGATGGATACTGATTTGACTTTCATGCTCTTGGATGCTATAAAGAATGGTTCTACTTTGTTACTTTTTGGGGATGCGGACCAACTGCCCAGCGTTGGACCGGGGAATATATTGTATGATTTTTTACATATTCCTATTATCGAAAAATATATTTTGGATTCTGTATATAGGCAAAATGGAGAATCCGGAATCATAGAAAATGTAAAAAAAATAAAAAGAAAAGAAATTGATTTCGAGGAACGTGATGATTTTCATATCATTCGCGTACAGGATAGTGGAGAAATAGCACAAATTGTAAAAGATATTAGTAAAAAATATTATAAAAAGGATAATCCATATGATTTGCAGGTCTTATCCCCTGTGAAAAAAAGAAATGGTGGTGTTTTTTCGCTAAACCATGTATTACAGCAAGAATTAAATCCATCCACAGAAGAAGGTCTTCGCTTTGGTCGTGCTAAATTTCATATGAACGACAAGGTAATTTTTACTAAAACAAATTATGAACAGGAATATTATAACGGAGATATTGGAAAAATAACCGGTTTCGCTGATAATGCGATTGATTTATGTGTGAATAAAGAAGATGTATCTGTATTACACAAAGATGCATCTGATTTGTCTTTAGCGTATGCGATAACTATCCATAAATCACAGGGAAGTGAATTTCCGGTTTGTATCATTGTTCTCCCAAAAACTGTAATTGGAATGCTGGATAATAATTTATTATTTACAGCCGTTACGAGGGCAAAAAAAGAAGTCTATATCATTAGTGAACAGGATGCATTAGAAATTGCAACTCTTTCTTCAAAATTAAAAAACAGAAAATCAAACATCATAGATATTTTCACAAAAAATGTTTCAATGTTACCAAAAAACTCATATTAAAAACAAAAGAAATTTGAGGTGGTTGCTTTGCTAAATACTATGTTACATTTTCATACAGAAAACTCTCGTTTTGATTCTATTGCAAAAATGGATGATATGTGTCGAAGAGCCAAAGAACTTGGCTATACCACGTTAGGCCTGACTGAACATGGAGTGATGACATCTGTTTATGCTTTTTTAGAAAGTTGCAAAAAATATGGATTAAAAGCAATCCCTGGGGTGGAAACTTATGTTGGAGATAAAAGGGCGCATATGTGTTTATTTCCTGTTTCTGAACAGGGATATAAAGCTATCATAAAACTTGTGTCAGAATCTTTTCACCATGTAGATGCTTATGATACGCCCATATCTTCATGGGATATGTTAAAAAAATATTTTGGAGAGGGCAGTCTTGGTCATGGGGAAGTGATTGCTTCTTCCGCTTGCGTTGGGGGAGTTATCTGTAAAACTTTAAATGCCAACGAAGCTGTTGATAAAAAAATAAAACATATTATGGGGTTGCGTGAAAAATATGAGAAAGCACACCCCATTCCCGAAGATGTGGATTTCGAAGAAATTCTTTTTCAAATTTCTGAACTGGAACAACAGATACAGTTTTTACGAGCTGATATCAGTGTCCATAAAAAAAATAAAGATAAAAAAATGAATAAAGAAAAAAAAGTGTTTGAAACCTTTTCTGAAAATGATGATGGATATGAAGAAGCAAAAAAAGCATATGAAGCCAAAAAATTTCTTATTGAAAATGCGAAGGAACAATATGAGATAAAGAAAAAAGAAAAAGAAAGATTGGATGAAATATTACGAAATAAAAAGAAGTCCATAAAAAAATATGATACTGTTTTTAATAAAATAAATGAATATGATACTCAGATTGAAAGTTTAGAAGCAGAAAAAATGTCTGAATATGAGGCTTATCATCATGCAAAAGATTGTTTGCTCCAATTAAAACAGATTTTTGGGGAAGATAATTTTTACGGAGAATTGCAATATCATGGTTGGCAAAATGAAAAAATACTCATGCCAAAGGCTTTAGACCTTTTTACAGAGACAAAAACTCCAATCATTATCACTAATGATGCTCACATGGTATCGAATACAGAAATTGAATGTAAGGGACGGGAGTATATCCGTGCTATGCGATACAATAAATTTACCCCATACTCAAAAGAGGATAAGGAGTTATATATCAAAAGTGAAAAAGAACTTGTTAATTTTCTCAGACAACTGTTTCCTGAAGAAATCCTTTCTGTTGCAGTTGAAAATTGCAATAAAATCGGTGAACGCTGCAATGTGTCTTTAAACAATTCCGACCACTATCCAGTATATGATAAAGATTTAGATGCCGGAGAATGTTTACGCGCAATGTGTCAAAAAGGAAAGAAAAAGGTAAGTGATTGGAATTCTGTTTATGAAGAACGTTTACAATATGAACTGGATGTTATTATAAAAATGGGATATGCAGATTACCATCTAATAACAGCAGATTATCTTCAATATGGAAAATTGATTGGAAAAATTGATTTTTCTAAATACGAGGAAGAGTACAAAAAAGCTCCTTATGATATAAAATATTTAGAAAAACTCGTGGAAAATACGAATGGGGTAGGAGAAGGCATAGGCCCTGGAAGAGGTTCTGCGGCAGGTTCTTTAGTCTGTTATTTGATTGATATTACAGATGTAGACCCTATCAAATACAATCTTTTGTTTGAACGTTTTCTTAATGTAGAACGTGTAAGTATGCCTGATATTGATAGCGATTTTTCTCCGGAAATCAGAGAAAAAGTTATTGATTATGTTCGTTATAAATATGGAGACGAAGCCGTATGCATGATTGTAACCTTTGGTTTGTTAGGAGCAAAAAAATCAATCCGTAATGTTGCCCGTATTTATGGGTTGGAGAAGAAAAACGATAATATGGCTTTTTCTGCTCTTGCCGATAAAATATGCAAAGATTTGCCTAACGAATTAAACATTTCCCTTTCCAATCTGTTAGATGACGAAATTGTTTGTGATGAAAATGGGGTAGAAAGTATTAATCATGGATTAAAATATAAATATCGTGAAAATAAAGATGCAATCGCTATTTTAACAATGGCTGAATTCATTGAAGGAACCTTTATTGATTATGGTATGCACGCTGCAGGTGTTGTTATTGCAGATTGTCATCCTGTATCTGATTACATTCCTTTAATGTGTAATGATGGAAAAAACATTGTTAGTCAATTTTCTAAAGAATTAGTAGAGGAATGCGGCTTGCTAAAAATGGATTTTCTCGGGTTAAAAAATCTTGGCATTATTACACAAACATTACGTTCCATTCAAAAAAATGTAGGGAAAAGCATTGACATGAGTAAGATTGATTTTGATGACCAAAATGTGATAAATCAGTATGCTTCTGGTTATACAAATGGCATTTTTCAAGTTGAGTCACCCGGAATGAAATCCGTAAATAAAGATTTTAAACCATCCAGTTTTGAAGACATCATTTTAATCATAGCAGCTTATCGGCCGGGACCAATGCAATTTATACCAGAAATCATTGCAGTAAAAAACGGAGAAAAAGAACCTTCTTATCCTATTTCGGAAATGGGAGATGTTTTAGATGTTACATATGGATTTCCTGTATATCAGGAACAGATTATGGAAATCTTTCATCGTTTTGCGGGCTTTAGCTTGGGAAAAGCAGACATTGTAAGAAGATATATGAGTAAAAAGAAAGTAGAAAAATTTCTTGAATTTAAAGATGATTTTATTAACGGTCTTACTGAACGTGGTTCAGACAAAAAAAAGGCAGAAGATTATTGGGAAAATTTAGTCGATTTTTCTAAATATGCGTTTAATAAATCACATGCAACAGCATATGCTATCGTCTCTTATCAGACTGCATGGTTAAAATATTATTATCCAAGAGAATATACTGGTGCCTATCTTGATTGTTTAAATACAAAAGAACTGAACGGTAAAATTAGGAACTTAAGAAATGATTTAAAAATGGTTAATTACGATATATTAAAACCGGACATTAATCATTCAGATGTCACATTTTGTGTGGAAGGAGAGAATGTGAGATACAGTTTCTATGGAATCCGTGGATTGTCCGAAAAAACAGATTTAACTCCTATAATAGAAGAAAGACGGTTAAATGGTCCTTTTAAAGATTTTCGTGATTTTATAAAACGTACAATTTTAACAAAAAAGGTTTTAAAACCTTTAATACATAGTGGTTGTTTGGACAGCATATATCCGCAAAGAAGTAATCTTTTAAGTGATGATGTGATAGAAGAACTTATTGATATCAACAAAAACATTCAAAAAAATGAACAAAAGGGGCTATCTCAATTTGATGCTTACCACATTCCTGTTAATAAATTATCTGAGGAAGAAATATTGAATGATGAAAAATACTATCTTGGCGATTATTTTTCTAAGAATCCGTTGGACAGTCTTCCTTCTCCTGCGGATGTTATGTGTACTCCGATTGAATATCTTGATAAAGGAAAAGGTCAAAAAATTTGTGGTATCATTTCTGATTTAAAAATCGTTGGAAGAAAATCAGATGGCGAAAAATTAGCTTTTTTTACTTGTGAAGATAAAAGTGGTAGTGTTGATGTATGTTGTTTCTGTAAGGAATACCAGAAGTTTGGAAAAGATTTAAAAGATGGAGCAAAAATCAAGATTATAGGTAATGTAAATAAGGTAACGGATAATTATGGGGATGAAGAAGAAGAAAAACTGCAATTTGTTATGAAGAATCTTTATAAGTTAAATGAAAAGAAAGAAGATATCATTATCCCAATAAAAAATATCATAGAATGGCAGACAAATACATTACACAGAATCAGACCTTATTTATGTGAAGATGGAAATCCTCTTGTTCTATATGATAAAACAACAAAACAATTCAGATTGACAACTTTAATGGTAAGCGATGACTTACCAAAAAACTTTTCAGCATAACGAGTTCGTTATCCTCTCTTCGAAAAACTCATATTAAAAACGTAACATAATTTATGTTTCTGAGTCCTTTTGGGAAGATGTTTTACAAGAGGGATATTCCGGATTAGTAGATGGTATTACACATTATGCGGGGGATTTTACTCCTGCAAGATTTGTTTCTTACTGTAAGTTATATATATTCCATAATATTTATGAATTTTTGGCTACAAATTACGAAGCTGTCAGATTGCCGATTTTGTTTTTCACAAGAAAAAATAAAGTTGCAAGATGGATGAATGAAAAATATCCTTTTGATGAAAATATTAGAAACACAAAATACTATAAAAAGATTTTCAAGAGACATTTAAAGACGACAAAGAAAATTTTTCTGAGGTTGTTGATTACGTGGAAAGCAGAAGCTATGTTCTAGGCGCTGAAATTAATAATAATGCAATTGGAAGTCACAAACGAACTGTGATATATTCTTCTAGCTGCAATTTGTTGGATTCAGAGGACGTGATTCAAAAAGCATATATAGAATTAAGAATGAAACATTTATCTGTTTTTTTTGAAAGGGGTAGTTCTAAATGTCAAGAAGCGCATTTAATCCAAGTCTTTTCCCAGAAAATGCAAGAAAAGAAAAAGATGGTACTAACTGGGATAGATGTCAGGCCGTCAGAGCCGAAGCAGTAGTTAAAAACTTAAAAGAAATGGGAATCCATGTTCTTGAAACAGTCCATTGTTCAGACAAAACGTCATATACTCCTGATTACAATGAATATATGGCTGCATCAAAATGGGTTGAAAATCCAGAAAGCGATATGGTTGCTATTCATCATGATGGCAGTAATGATGTTTTTCACAAAGCTGTAGAACAGTCTTACTCCTTAGACGAGGTTTTAAAAAATGCAGAGAAGGTTGCAACCGAAAAAAATGAAAAAAATGAAGACGTAAGAGTAAATAAGGAAGCTGAAAGATAATCAAAAAAGAAAATAGGGAAACTTTTGTTTCCTTATTTTTTTATAAAAAAACAAGAGAACAGGTGGTCCCCCCAGATTACCTGCCCATCCCTATTTTTTTAAAACCATAGGATATATTTCCCATTTTGCATTTGGAAACTTATGAATGTTTTTTGATAGGATTAAGAAAACATCTCCCTCTGTTTCTGCATTAGCTTCAAAATGAATCACCTTCCCTCCAAAATAAGAAATTTCTTCACAAATTACAGAAAAGTACAAACCATTCATTCTTATTCCCCCTTTATCCTATTTTTTTATACAAAACAATTCGTATATATCCACCCCTAAAACTTTTGCCAATGCGTCTGCATTGCTTAATAAAATATCATTAGACATTTGGTTCTCTAAATTCCAAATAGTGCTTGTTGCAATCCCAGTCCTCCGGGAGAGCTCTTGTAAAGTCATTCCTTTCTTTTTTCGATATTCCCAAATTTTATTTTCCATGTTTTTATTGTTTCCATATACATTTTGTTTTATAATATAAGTATAAATCTATTCTTTTTCAGTTGACTGAAAAAATAGAAAAATTTTGCTTTATAAATATACCTCGTAAAACCTACGCATTTATGCGTGGAATATAAGCGGTCCGTAGAAGAAGATATTTTTTTAAGAAAAACCGAAAAAGTTAATTTTTTTTTCGGATTTTTTTGTAAAAACAATCATATTAAAAATAGAAGAAATATTTCTTTTCTTCCAGGTCCAGATGCTGCCCTTCCGCTTGAGAAGTACGGAGTTTGTCCGGAACCTCCAAAAACGGTAAATTCTGAAAACCACGGCTATATCCTATTCTATAGGTCTAGGTAACCCTGTGTATAATCTAAGAACCCCACGCATTTATGCATGGGAGCATCAGTTTTCTCCTTTTTTGACGAAATCTATCATATTAAATATATAAAGAAAAAAACAATATAGGAGGTTTTTTTATGAAGGAATTAAAGCTAAAAAAAATTTTGATTACATTTTTACAATTTGCCGGGCTTATTATTTTTCTTGTTTTGTTCTTACATTGTGTGTTAAGACTGGGCAGTGTTAATGGTGATTCAATGAATCCCACTTTGCAAAATAAACAGCCAATGCTGATAAACGAAACGGTAAAATTTACAAAAAATTACAAGAGAAACGACATCATCATCTTTTATTCTCCAGAATATAAGGAATATTTGATTAAAAGAATCATTGCTCTCCCCGGTGAATCTGTCCAAATAAAGGATGGACATGTATATATCAATGGAAATGAATTAAAAGAAAGTTCTGCCTTTTCCACAATGATAGATGCCGGTATCCTAGAAGGGGGTTCTATGACAATGGGAAAAGATGAATATTTCGTTTTAGGTGATAATCGAAATGCCAGCGCAGACAGCCGTGTAATTGGACCCGTGAAAGAAAAAAATATAGATGGAAAATTATTATTTACGTTATTTCCAATGCATAAGTTCTGATTTTTTTGTGAAATTGATAAGAGTGTCACCGCACACTCGTGACTTCAGTCATGAGTTAGGTGACACAATATAAATCATTCAATAAACTCAATTATATCTTCAATTTTACAATGAAAATATTTACATATGCTGTCTAATGTAGACATTGAAATATATTCATGAAATATCCTATCTCTCTTTTCTTAGAGGGATGGGATTTTTTTTTTGTAAAAACAGCCTTTTTTTTGTGAAAAAAACTCATATTAGATATGAAAGGTTGTGATATTTTTGATAGATAAAATTTTAATAGGAACGTTAACTGCATCCCTTGCGTTTAATCCAATGAGTTATCAGCCTGCAACTTTACAAAAAACACATTTTGAAAAATATTGTTCTGTAGAAAAAACAAGTATCTCAAAAAATAAAGATGATTTAAAGGATGTTCTAGTTTGGAAGCCAATCAACCTAACAAAAGTGACAGTTTCGGAAAAACATAATTTAAAAGAAAACGATGTATCTAATGTAATTTCTTTTTTACAGGATAAAATAGGTTATCCATATAGTAAATCACTTAGAAATTCTGGAAATGCTTTTGACTGTAGTTCACTTGCTTATTATGCATGGGCGTCAAATGGTGTTGATATTTCCAGAAATGGTTCTTATACGGCTGCTGAAGAAGCAAAAAATGCGGAAGAAAAGGGGTGGAAGATTGCAGATACTATATCCTCTACCGATTTTTTAAAAGCAGGAGATTTACTTTTCTATCATTTCGATGCAAAAAATGGGCGATTTAAAAATATTGACCATGTAGCTACTTATATAGGGGATGGGATGGTCATTGATGCCTCTTTGTCTCATGGTTCCGTTGTAAAAAGAAATGTTTATGCACTGTCTAACATTGTTGAAGTCGCCCGCCCTATGCGTGGGGAAAATACATTAAAAACACGAGCAATTAAACAAAATGTTGTGACAACAAAAGCTTCTTTACTACAATCAGATTTAAAAGTATCAAAAAAATCTTATTCTATGGATTATGGATACTCTTTATTAAAAAATGATACAGAACAAGGCATTTATCAGGCTTTAGATGAAGAGTGCAAAGCTTTTTCTAAATCTAAAAAAAATGCTTCAGAAAAGAAAACTCCGGATGGAGATACTATATATTCCGGACCAACCATCCAGATAAATCAGGTTATATCAAAAGAACGATTGAAAAAAACTATTGTTTCTTTTTTGTATGATAATCCTGAATATTTTTGGACACTGGGATACAGCTATTTTTATAATGATGAACATAATTTTGCTACAAAAATTCTTCTGCATTGCGACGAACGGTATGCAAATGGAGAAAAAAGATATGTTGTCAAGGAAAAAATTGAAAATGCCGTCTGTGAATATATGAAGTTTGTTCCCGAAAAAGGGACGGAAGAGGAAAAAGAAATTGCTATACATGATGCAATAATAAATCATACTTCTTATGGAAAAGAAGATGAACGTTCTGCTCATACGATTGAGGGTGTCCTTATTGATAAGGTGGCTGTTTGCGAAGGATATGCAAAAACATTTTCTTTATTGTTAAAAAAAGCGGGAATAAAAAATAATTATGTAATCGGTTCCAGCCGAAATGTTACTCATGCATGGAATCAAGTATGCATAAATGATAAATGGTACAATGTTGATATAACTTGGAACGATATGTCCGATGATAACCGAAGTTATTTTAATCTCGGTGATAAAGACTTTTATGAAGACCATATTGCTGCAATCAATTCAGAAAAAATTGTGGTTGGAGGGTGGTCTTATGATTTAAAAAAATGCGAGAAAAAAGAAATTAAAGAAGATAATCCTGAATTCTCATTCAATTTATTAAAAGCAAATAAGTGTTTAGTAAGTATATTTGATGAAGATGGAAATTTATTAAATGAAAAAAATGCATTGAATAAAGGGGATAAAGTTTTTGTAAAAGTATTAACAGAAGAGACAAATAATCCTATTACAATATATATAAAAGATAATGGCGAAGTTAAAAAATGGGAAGGTGTTTGGTCTCAGGATTTAGTATTTCCTTTTACCGTGGACAAAAAACATGATATCGAAGTTTCTGCATATACACCAGTCCAAACAATCAAGACTAATCTTTCCGATATAGAAGCAGAGCTTGGGACTTCTTATCAAGCAAAAGCAACTGTTTTTCCGAAAACTGCTGATAACAAAACGATTACGTGGAAAACATCCAATTCGGATGTTGCAGAAATTTCTACGCAAGGAAAAATAAAAATTATAGGGGTTGGAAAAACCATGATTACAGCATACGCCGAAAATGGAATCGTGAAGGACAGTTTTACAATAAGTGTAAAAACTCCATGTATAAAAGGAAAGTCACGTTATAAATTAAATGAAAGAGGGACGTTTTCTGTTAACGGATATTCAAAAAAAATAATATGGAAAAGCTCAAATAAAAAAGTTGCAAGTATTTCCCAAAAAGGAAAACTGGTAGCTAAGAAAAAGGGAAAAACAATGATTACCGCAAAATGTGGAAAAATAACCATAAAGAAAAAAATAATCGTTAAAGTAACGTGCTAAGAACTCTTCGAACCTTTAGGCCCGTGAGATGAATTGAAACAGACATTAGTTTGTTGCATAATTAGTTTGGATTCTGATGCTCCCACGCATAAAAGCGTGGGGTTCTTAGATTATACACGGGGTCATCTAGACCTATAGAATAGGATATAGCCGTGGTTTTCAGAGTTTACCGTTTTTGGAGGTTCCGGACAAACTCCGTACTTCTCAAACGGAAGGATGATTGTTTTTACAAAAAAAAACCGAAAAAAAATTAACTTTTTCGGTTTTTCTTAAAAAAATATTTTTCTTCTACGGACCGCTTATATCCCACGCATTTATGCGTGGGTTTTACGCGGTATATTTATAAAAGGCTTTTTTTTTTATTTTTCAAAGAAACATTCTGGAATAAGGACTGTCTGATATTTTCCTTGTGAGCTGATGGAACCTATAGCTATATTTGTATATGCATTATAGGTTAAAAGTTCTTTTCCCTTTTTACTGGTTGTTAAAATGATTTTTTTATAATCATAATATATATTGTTATCCATATCTACTTTTTTTGTTCGGATGTATCCAAAAAAATATTTTTCTTTGCTTAAATTTCTATAGGAGTATGCTTTTATTAATGGCATTCCATCCGATTTTTTTCTGTATATATCCTGAATATTGACTTTTTTATTTGTTTCAATAACATAATCTATGTTTTTAAAATCTTTTTTTTCAATATAGTCATCTTTTGGTAAAAAGCATATTGCTATGGATGCAATTGTCAGCATGATTAAAAAAGATGATGTATATACATTAAATGTTGTTATGTTGTTTAGAAATTTATTCACATATTTATGTTTTAATCTGTAAATATTGGTATCTTTTCCCCAAGGGACCATCATAATGATAATGCTGAATAATGCTAAAATCGCCACATACAATCCATAAAATTCGATAGGTATTTTTATGGGCGTAGGTATTACAAATGGTAATATTCCTAAAACAAGTATTGTAATAAGCGGAATTGTTTTTAATAACACAACTTCTTTATCTAGTTCATATTTTTTATGTCGAAAAACAAAACTCATTGAAGCCACTTCCTTTCTTTTTTTTGGCAAATTTTATTTTATTTTCTACCTTTAATATGAGTTTTTTAAAGAAAAAAAAGTTGTGTAGCTAATTTTTCTTGTTTTTTTTGTACATTTCTACCAAAAATCAAAAAAATCTTATTTTTCTCGACCAAAAAATCCAAAAAACTCATATTAAGAGCGAGAAGGAAAAACATTCCTTCCCTCAAAAATAAAATATTGTGAGTTACCTGTTTTTTTAAAGAGATGTAGAGGTCTTCCCCTCCCGGAGTTTCAAAAACCAACAGGGTTTCGATGGCAGGAAAGCCCCTTTGGGGGGGGAGTTTCCATTTTTTCAAAAAAAAGGTACAACAAAACTCATATTATAAATGAAAATAAAAAACATAGTGGTGGTTCGTTGGAATCATCTTACAACAAAATAGAATGGTCGCCCGAGGTGTCGGGGGTGTCATTTGGACGTATCACGAAAATCTGTTCATCAAAAGTGGT
>Ga0256404_1007918_pt1 | contig 16386 bp, 12 predicted proteins | sample RumenRJG_01DNA_FD_185990 | JGI IMG/M metagenome (GOLD analysis project Ga0256404, IMG submission 185990) | Bovine rumen microbial communities from Lethbridge, Alberta, Canada - RJG_01 | ecosystem: Host-associated > Mammals > Digestive system > Stomach > Rumen | place: Canada: Alberta | collected...
CAGGCGATGTGAGCAAGGTGATAGTCGAGGGTTGTCCCGACGGGCGCAATATCTGGACCTACATCATCGATCCTTATCAAGGTACGGCTATACAACTGCCTTCTACTGAGGGCGTGATGAGTCTTGATTGGGAAAAGAAGGAAATCGTGGCAGCTTCCTATGGTTACGACGATGATGGCCGCTATTCGGTGAACAAGGCCTATTCACTTGAAGGAAAGTTCCTCCGTGAGGTTGGAGGGAAGGAAAGAGAATAATCCAAGTAAGAGTGGATAATGACGAATAAAAATAGAGGTAAGTATGAAGAAACTGTTATTTGTGTTGATGACGCTCTGTGCCGTGATGAACGTTCAGGCGCAGACCATCCAGATAGGCCAGAAATTCTGGGATGGCTATGAACTTTATACCGTTCAGTAGATCAGGTTAGGTACCATCGTGTATATGACCACCAAGCATGGCGCTGAACTGACCTTGGAGAAGATTGCGGGCAAGCAGGGTGAATATAAGCTCATCCCCAGCCGTCAGGCAGATGAATGTCCCTTCGGCGCTGAGTATGGATGGAAGGTAAAGCATATCATGCAGGAAGGTGAGAACTTCCTCGCTATCCGTAAGCCTAATGGTGACGCGATGTGGACGATGAAGCTGACCAAGCACAGCGAGCATGTATGTGAGGAGATGCAGCAGATGATGACGCAGGAGGAGCCTTGGAACGCCGTGAACAGCATATTGCTCAATCGGGCCTACCTGCGTGATATGGTCTCGTCAAAGCAGGAACTGCGCCTGTTGCGCAATAAGATTCTGGCCTATCACGGCTACCGTTTTCAGTCGAAGGATCTGCAGGATTATTTTGGTGGGATAAGCTGGTATAAGCCAGGCAATGATAATAATGCCATCAAGCTGAACATCATCGAACAGACCAACATCCAGCTCATTAAGAGCGAGGAGGCAGATAGAACTGAAGAGGTTTTGGGGGATGAACCCTATTGGGAAACGGAAGAGGGTGTGGCAGAATGCATCCGGGAGTATTTCGATGCCGTCAATAAGACTTTCGCAGAAGGGTCGGGTATGAGTCCTTTCGACTTGGACAAGAAATACTATTCTGCCTATTGGAACGAAGTATATAATAAGGTGAACGAGAAGGAAAGCAATGCCACATCGACAGAGCAGCTCTTCTTTGTGGATGACAACCACTGGACGGCAGGCCTGGAGACTCCCGTTGAAGCGAAGGACATCAAGGTGGAGTTTCTGACAGACACTAAGGCCGAAGCCACATTAACCCTCGTGGATAAAATGCATGGCCAAAGCCTGAAAGCCATTCTCATCCTTGATTTTGAAGAGGCCATATGGCGTATCAGCAACTGGCTTGAAAAGAGTCACGATACCTCAGGCAGTTTATTGGTCAAGATGGAAAAGTATATAGGTCGTTAGTATGAAAAGACTATCATTAGCAATCATTTTCGCCTACTGTACGCTGGCCGTAGCTGCACAGGAAGGTTTCCGAGTGGACTACCAAGGGACACGCCCAAGTATGCTTAAATATCGAAAAAAAGTTGTTCTGGAGTTTATAATATCGCAGAAAATGATTATCTTTGCAACGAATTAAGCACCTTTCCGAGATGAAAACATTAAAGCGATTACTGTTTGCCCTGACCATTTTTCTTGTTCCGCTGCCGATGGCGGCCCAAACAGATTCTGCCACCATCAAGCGTTTAGAGAAAGATATGTACCGATTCTTCAGTACATCCGAGAGTGACAGCTTTATGCTTGTTACTGATCGGCTGATGGAGGCTTGTCAGAAGGCTGGTGCCAGTCAGGAACGCCTCTTTTACAAGTGCTGGGCCAATCAGGCTATCTATTATTTCACTCGCCTCAACCGCAGTCGTGGTCTCAATATGGCGCAGCAGGCACACGACTATGCCGTCCATCACGACAGCAAGTTCGGACTCTTCACTTCCACCTATGCTATTGCAACGATGCAAGTTAACCTGCGTCAATACGACCAAGCCGCGAAAAGTTTTTACGAGTCCATCGAATATCAGCACCGTTACTTTCCTGACGAGAGTGCGGCAGCACCTTATCTGGGGCTTGCTAAGTTATATGTGAATACCAAGAAGTTGGATAAGGTGTTGGAGTGTGCCAATAAGGCATTGGCCGAGCCTGGCATCATCATGCAGCATCGGCTGTCTGCCTGGAGTTATATCTGTATTGTTTATGCTGACCCGCACTATACGAAAGACGACTTCAACCAGGCCTACGCTGAGCGTGAAAAGGTGAAACAGGCCTTCGGTCATGATGATCAGTTTGGCGAGACAGTCAATTACTATCATGCCAAGAAGAACGGACGGCTTGAAGAGGCCTTGGAGATAGCCAAGGGCTTTAAAGCGGTGTCTGACCGTTTCAACATGACTTCTGCTGCCTATGCCGAGATGGGTGATTACAAGAATGCTTACATTTGGCACAAGCGGTATAAGGATTATATGGACTCCGTTAATACTGCTGAGGTGCAGCAGATGTCATATGAGTATGCCTCACAACTTGATTTGTCGCGGGCTGAGAACGAGGCCAAGGAGCTGAGGCTTTCCAACCAGTCGGTAGAAATCCGTGCGGGCATCATCATCCTGATTATCACGGTGGCTTTCCTGGGTTTCTATCTGTTTCGTCGCCGCAAGCGCTTACAGGAGTTGCGTAAGGCCTACGACCAGTTGGAGGACACCACGACTGCCAAGGAACGTATCGATAGCGAGTTGCGCATTGCCCGCGACATCCAGATGGGAATGGTGCCTCGCAAGTTCCCTGCTTTTCCTGAGCGTAACGACATCGACCTCTATGCCGTGATGAAACCTGCCAAGGAGGTGGGTGGCGACCTCTATGACTTCTTTATGCAGGACGACCGTTTCTACTTCTGTGTGGGGGATGTCAGTGGCAGGGGTGTGCCAGCCTCGATGACGATGGCTGTGGTGGTCAATCTGTTCCGTACGGTGGCTAAGGAGGGGTGCCCGCCTGAGGATATTGCCAACCGACTGAATAACACGCTCTCTACGGATCATGAAAACGGTATGTTTGTCACGATGTTTATCGGCGTGATTGACATGAAGTCAGGCCGACTCGACTTCTGTAACTGCGGACATAAAGCTCCGATTCTGGGACAGCACAGGACCCGTACTTCGCAGACGGTGTTCCGCTATATCGAGATGGCGTCGAATCCTCCTATCGGACAGAGGCCAGAGGCAGAGTTCATCGGCGAACATATCGACAATGTTCATGATCACTCTCTCTTCTTATATACCGACGGCGTGAGTGATGCTGAAAACAACGATCGGGAACTCTTTGGCGAGAAGCGCATGCTGCATGTGCTCAACGAGTCGAGTCAGCCTTTTGGCGAGCGCCAGCCCAAGAGCCGTTCCCACTATCTCGTCGACAGGATGATGACGGTCGTAGAGCAGTTCACAAGTGATGCCGAACAGAGCGACGACTTCACCATGTTCTGCGTTCAGATCAAATAAGCTGGATCTTTATACAATCTGTTGGCACGGGATCCATAGCCAGAAGGTGGAGCCTTTGCCTGCCCCCTCGCTATTGACGCCTATCTTGCCTCCGCAACTTTCGGCTATCGACTTGCAGATAGCCAGTCCCATACCTGTGCCCTGAACAAACTCGTCGAGCTTCACAAAGCGGTCGAACACGATTTTCTGTTTGTCGATGGGGATGCCTGCGCCTGTATCTTCGCAGAACATGTAGAGACCGTCATTTTGATAGCGGTAGCCCAGACGAATATGTCCTTCCTTGGTAAACTTCACAGCGTTGGTCAGGAAGTTCGTCAGTACCTGTTGTATGCGGCCTGGGTCGATGGTGGTGACAAACGACTTGTAGGGATTGTCCTTCAAGAACTGCACATTGGGCTCTTCGATGCGCTGTTGGAGTGTCAGGCAGATATCGTCGAACATCGTGGCAAAGTCCACCTGCTCTGGATTGATGCTGATAGAGCCGTCGGCCAGCGACGAGGCATCGATGATGTCGTTGATTAGTCGCTGCAGCATGTCGCTCGAGTTTCGGATAATACGCACATACTCTGGACGCTCTGGTGAGTCGGCGAGGGCAGAGAGCACACTCGTAAAGCCTACGATGGCATTCAGTGGCGTGCGCAGCTCATGAGTCATCGAAGCCATGAATCCGCTCTTCCTCCTGACGCTCTCGCTGGCCAGTTTCGTCTCATTCTCCAGATCCTGACGGGTCTTCATCGCCTGTGTGATGTCGATCGAAACACCGAAGTGGCCCGTCACTTTACCATCCTTGTTGCATATAGGCTTGCCGCTAATCTCATACCATCCCTCTTCAGGACCGGCTAACGTGTGGTTGAAGTGATAGATGTCGCCATGGATATCGTGGGTGAGCATCTCCTGACTGGTCAGCGTCTCACGCATGCGTTGGCGGTCTTCTTCTGCCAGATAGCCCAGGAAGGTCTCGAAATCCATGCTGATCTCTGGTTTGCCAAGCTGACGGTAGAAGTAGAGCATCCGGGCGTCGATGTCGCTGTGCCACAGGAATCGTTGACTGTTCTTCAAAAGGTAGCTAAGCCTTTGCTTCCGACTCTCTATCTCTGTCTGCATCTGCAGAATGTCTTTGTCCTGCAAGTGCTTCAGGTGGTCGCGAGTACGGTCGTCGGTCACATCGAGGGTCGTGATGAAGTAGTTGGCTATCTCGCCATCTGCGTTAAACAACGGCAGGATGTGGAACTCGATATAACGGTCGATACCCATTTCCGGATATTCCATATGCTGGCATACCAGCAAGTCATCGCGATTGTCGGGGGAATACACATTGCGGAACAGTGGTACATCAAACATGCAGACGCTTTCCCAGAAACGCTTGGTCTCAGGATCATCCATGCCACACAACTCTTTCATCGAGTCGTTCAGGTCCATGAGCCATCCTCCCTTGCTATAGAATGACATGGCGATAAATGGGATGTTCGACAGTCGCTCGTATTTCCTGACGAGCTCTCGCCCGGCTTTGTCTTCCTCCATGTCCTGTGTCACGTCGTGGATGGCGTTTACGATGTAGGCAGGATGGCCGTCGGCCGCGAGTTCGGAGATGGCGTGTCCTTGGAAGTTCAGCCAGTCGGGCTCTTCGTCGGTTCCTTTGTTCCATCGTTTGTTCAGTTCGAACTGTCTTTCGCGGCCCTCAATCAGTCTTTTCATTTTCTGTGTGAACTCCGCCTGCTGGTCAGGATGTATGCGTCGGGTAAACTCTGCCAGCGAGATTCCCGCCTTAGGCAGGATATGGCCGTAGTGGTTGGTCATGCGATCGTTCTTGATGTCGTACTCCATCACATTGAAGTTGCCCATTTGCAGCGCCTTGTACATCATGTCGTTCAGTTCGGTCGATTGGCGGGTGGCGCTCTTCACGTGAGCTTTGGCCAGACGGATGAACAGATAGATGAGGACTATCAGTATCAGCGTGCCTAAGCCGATATATAATATGAAAGGTGTCGACTCGTCTTTCACGCGCTCAGGATGTAGCCACTTGTCTTGCAGCTGGGCTATCACGCCGCTCTGCTTCAATCGTGAGTACTGGTCGTCTATGCGTTCTATCAGCTCTTTATCGCGCCCGATGATGTGTATTTCGGAGATGGGGATGCTCACGTCGTTCAGGATGATACCCTCTAATTGCAGCTCCTTGATTTTCCACTTCAGCGGCGCCTCGCCCCAGACGTAGTATTTGTAGTCGCCATTGATGAGCCCCGTCAAGGCCACTTTGGGTGTCTGGAACTCCATGAAGCTGGTGTTGATGGTGTCGCCGTCTTGGAAGTAGTAGGCAGAGTAGTCGCCTGGTTTGAATACGGCTCCTTCACGCTCCAGCTGCTTCAGCGTCACCATACCGATGGAGTCGGAGTGCATAGCCACGCAGATGCGGTTGTAGTTGACGATGTTCTCGGAGATGGCATAGTGACCTTTCTTGTATCGGCGTGCATTGGCAAGGATGATGTCGGCATCGCCTCGCTCAAAGGTCTTCAGAGCGATGCTCCATTCCTTCATCACGTATTTCACGGGCAGATTCAGTTCTTCCATCACAGCGTTCAGCACGTCGATGTTCGAACCTGCTGGCACACCATTGCCATCGAGGAATTCGTAGGGCGGCTTGTCCCAGTCGCAAACCACCACCACAGGCCTCTCTTTATTGTACTTCTCGCTGAGGCTCTGGGCCAGCAGCGGTACTATTGTCGAGTGTAAGGCTATCAGTATAATCAGTATTCTCTTCATAAGGCTAAGCTAACTTATTACGTTTGACGACTGAGGCATGACAGGGGATGGTGATATAGACCGTGGTGCCTGATCCTTCTTCCGACATGATCTCCAGTGTGCCTTCCATCTGGCTGATCAGCTCTTTGGTGATGGCCAGTCCCAGTCCTTTGGTGGTATGGGCACCGCCAGGTTGCTCCTGTTTGATCTTGTCGAGTTGTTCTGCCGGTATGCCTTCGCCAGTATCGTCGATCGAGATGATCAGTCGTCGGCCGATGTAGTCGTAGCGTGCCTTCACCACACCGCTCTTGGTGTGCTGGGCAGCGTTGGCGGCTATCTGGGCGATGGCTTGTCCCAGATTGCCTGCATCGATGTCAATGGTCAGTTGCTCGTAGGGATTCTCGACGATGTAGCGGGTTTCTGCATTCTTGTATTTCATCCAGCCGGTGGCGCATTGCTCTTCGAATATCTCTGCAAAGTTGCACGGCTCTTTCTTGATATCCACCATTCTGGCCTCCAGGCGCGACAGGTAGAGAATGTTGTCGATGAGGTGTAGCAGATAGTCGGCATTCTGTGCGATTCCTTGGCACAGCTCTTCCTCGTTGTCGGTGGGGGCTTTCTCGCCGATTTGTGATACATATCCCATCACGGTGTTCATCGGTTCTTTGATGTCCTGAACCATGTTCTTCACGAAACTGTTCTTGGTGTTCTCCACCTCTTGCACCTTGGCTGTCTCTATGGCCATCTGCTTTTCGATGGCCATCAGTTCGCTGATGTCGCGCAGGAGTCCCAGATATTCCTTGACGTCTCCGTTTTTGTCGCAATTGGGCTTCAGCTTGAAATAGAGCGTGAGTGTTTTTCCGCCCTTGGCCCGCAGCGCCGTCTGGATGTTGTGCTCTATCACCTTGTCGGCGCGGTCGTCCATGTCAGTCAGCAGTCGCATGGCTGCACGTTTTGAATTCTCGCCCACTAAGGCCATGCAGCGCGTCTGTGTCAGGCGGTGCTGGATCTTGTCGGTGCCGTTGAAGATGGTCAGCGTGTGCGATCCCGGTGAGTATCTGATCAGTCGGATGTCGGTGTCGCCGATGGTGGTATCGATGGCGTTGCCGTAGTGGTCGAGTACGCCCGTCACCTCGTTGATCTCCCTCTGTCGCTCTTGCTCCTGGTCGAAACCGCTCACCAGCGTGGTGATGTCGCGGGCGAAGGCAAAGATGCCCAGCAGCTCCTCGGAATCGTCGTAGACCGTCATCAGTTTGAATTCATTATACAGTTTACCTTTGGCCTTGATGCTCTTGATCGTCCGCTCTTCATCCGGGATCTTGTCGAGGTCGATGATGTGGGTGGCGTAGAATCCGTCGAGACTCTCCAGGCTCATGTCGCCGATGCCGAGTATGTCGCGTATTGATGCCTTTTCGGCGATAATCTCTTCGGCTTCGCAGCAGAACATCTCGCAGGCCTTGGGGTTGATGTTCACGATCTTGCCTTCCTTGTCGAAATACATGATGCCCACGATCGGGGTGTAGAATATCGACCAGTAGCGCAGCGCCCGATCGTTTTCATCGCGTTTGTGCTGGCTCTCCTTTGTCACGTCCTTCTTGGTGCCGATAATCACCCTGGGCTTGCCTTCCTTGTCTCGGCGCAGCACCGAGAGCACGATATAGTAGTCGCGCAGGTCGGTATCGCCGCCTTCCACGTCTTTCGCCCTCAGGCTCAGTGTCAGTTCTTCCTCTTTATTGTTCTTCGTACCTTTCGCCAGTCGGTTCAGGGCCGCCTTCAGTCTCGCGGAGTCCTCGGGGCTGTAGCGCTGCGAGAATTCCTCCATCGAGTAGGTGTAGGCCACCTGCCCGTTGTCGTTGCACCATGCAAACTGGTCCTTCACGATGTCGTAGGTCCATATTCTCACCTGGCTGGTCTGCAGGATCAGGGCCAGTCGTCGGTTGCGCATCAGGTTCTGCCGGTTGAGCTTGTTGCTCTGTATGCGGTAGCTGATGGCGTAGGCACTTGCAAAGACGATCAGCAGGAGGGCTATTCCCAGTGCGTACCAGATCCACTGAGGGGTCTCGGGTTTCAGTCGCTCGGGGTAGAACCACTTGTCTTGCAGTGGGGTGATCTTGTCGGCGGTATAGAGTTTGGTGTAGGCTTCGTCTAAACGGTCGAGCAGTTGCTGGTCGTTCGACATGAACTTATACTCACCGTGGGGCATGTTGACCGGCGTCAGTTGCAGGTTGTCGATATGGTAGCGGTTCATCAGCCATTTCAGCGACAAGGTGTTCCAAACGATCTGGCCGTCTTCGTGGGCACTCACCTGCTGTATCACCTCTCGCAGGTCGCTACTGGGGATGGCATTCTCTTCCCATCCGTAGTCTATCATCAGGTGGTAGCTCATGCTGTTGGGGTTGACTATCACCTTGATGCCTTCCTTGCCCAGGTCGCGAAACGTCTTGATGTCTGTCGGCTTGCCCTTGGGCGCTGCCACGCTCTGCGTGAACAGGGTGATGGCGTTGTTGCCGTAGAGTCCGTACTGGTCGTGGAAGCCTACGGCCAGACCCAGCATGAGGTCCGACTTCCTGTCTCTCAGATCCTCGAAAGCCTGCTGCTGTGGGCGCAGTCTGATGATATAGGGGATGTTGAGTTCTTTCATGATCAGACGGATCAGGTCGATGTTGAAGCCGTCGGGCTCGCCGTTGTCGTTGAAGAAGGCGTATGGCCACAGGTCCCACGCGTCCTCATACACCAGCGGATTCTGCTCTGTATATACTCTTGTGGAGTCGCTTTTAGCCGCCATGGTCGTCAATGACAGGAAGGCTACAAACAGCAATAATGATAATCTCTGCCAGTTAGACGGTTTTAGGTATCTTGTAATTGACATGGTTTATGCAAATTTACGTTTTCTGTTGCAAAGATACTCAAAAATTGTCAGATTGGCATCATCTCAACCGATTTTTTTTCGCATTCTTCTTGTTTTTCTTGCATTTTTTCCCTAATTTTGCACTTGTCTAAAACTATCAACCGAAATGTTATGAACAAGAAATTCCATTTTCCTTTCAAGAAGAAGACTGTTTTATGGCTGATGCTCGGTGCCTGGATGACGACGGCACAGGCACAGATCAACGAAGGTCTTCATTGGTATAACGGACAGATCACCTTCACGGCCCGCAACATCGCGAACAAGGGTGTGGTAATGGAGGCCATGGACGAAGGTGAAGAGCATGAATTCGTGCTGCGCTATGTCAAGGAGGTGAACCCGAAGCACCATGTCTATCGCACAGAGAACGGTTCGAATGACCGCGTGAATATCTATGGTGTCGGCACTACCGTTCGCCATAGGCAGGCTGAAGGCTGGGATGTGCTCTGCTTCTACGACGCCAACAACCGTCTGGCAGCGGTCATGTCGGGCGAGGAAGTGTGGGACGCTCAGAAGCTGAACGAAGCCCGCTGGAAGAACATGATGATGGGCGAATATGCGTCAGAGGCGGAGAACGATGTCGAGACGGTGCTCCGTTGGAAGTGGGACAACCTGGTCATTGGCGGCACCGACTTCCCTTACGACGTCATCACCTTCAACGGCCGCGTCACGGGATACATCAATATCCATCCCGTCGAGGGAACCACCAATATGCTGGCGGGTACATGGAAGGTGGAGCCCACGCTGAAGGGCTTCCATCTCAGCGCCGTCAATACCGATTCGGGCACTACGCCCTGGGAGTGGCAGCTCAGCGGTGCTGAATATGAATTTGCCGAGTGCGACTCTGAGATCGGGCGCTTCTTCTTTGCCAGCACGACGCTGCTCAACGACCATCAGTTCCGCTTCTTCGACGATACCATGCTCCGCATCATGCGTAACACGATCCTGGCCCGTCACGGCTATCGCTTCAAGTCGAAGGATCTGCAGGAGTATTTCGGCAATGAGCCTTGGTACCATCCAGCTGCCTCAAACGATGATATCCGCCTGTCGTTCGTCGAACAGTTGAACGTGGAGCTCATCCAGCAGATGGAGGCCAAGTGACTCATTGTTCTTGAAATACCGCCCTTTTTACCTGTGGGAACAGAGCATGTTCTTCGGGTCGAGGGCTTCGTCGAGCTTCTCCTGCGTCATCAGTCCCTTCTCCAGCACGATGTCATAGACCGAGCGGTTGGTGTCGAGCGCCTCCTTGGCCACTTTGGTGGAAGTCTTGTAGCCGATGTAGGGGTTCAGGGCGGTCACGATGCCGATAGAGTTCTTCACCATCTCCATGCAGCGCTCCTTGTTGACGGTGATGCCCAGAACGCACTCTTCCGTGAGCGTCTCGATGGCGTTCTTCAGCCAGATGAGACTCTCGAAGAGCGACTCCGTGATGACGGGCTCCATCACGTTCAGCTGCAGCTGTCCGGCTTCTGCGGCAAAGCTGACGGTCGTGTCGTTGCCTATCACCTTGAAGCATACCTGATTGACGACCTCGGGAATCACGGGGTTCACCTTGCCCGGCATGATGCTTGAGCCAGGAGCCTTTGGCGGCAGGTTGATCTCGTTGAGACCGCAGCGCGGACCAGAGGCCATCAGTCGCAGGTCGTTGCAGATCTTCGACAGCTTCACGGCCAGTCGCTTCAGGGCCGACGAGTAGCTGACGTAAGCGCCGGTGTCGGGGGTAGCCTCCACCAGGTCGGTAGCCGACACGAAGGCCTCGCCCGTCAGCTTCGACAGATTGGCAGCGCAGAGCTTGGCAAAGCCTGGCACGGCATTCAGACCGGTGCCGATAGCCGTACCGCCCATGTTGATTTCGAGCAGCAGCTTCACGTTGCGCTCCAGGTTCAGGATCTCCTCCTCCAGATTGTTGGCGTAGGCATTGAACTCCTGTCCGCTGGTCATCGGCACGGCGTCCTGCAGCTGGGTGCGCCCCATCTTGATACAGTCCTTGAATTCGTCGCCCTTGTAGCGAAAGGCGCTGATGAGCCCCGTCAGAGCGGCTATCAGACTCTTGTTCATGTGGATGATGGCCAGACGGATGGTGGTCGGATACACGTCGTTGGTCGATTGTCCGCAGTTGCAGTGGTCGTTGGGCAGACAGTACTGGTAGTCACCCTTCTCGTGGCCCATGATCTCGAGGGCGCGGTTGGCTATCACCTCGTTGGCATTCATGTTCACCGAGGTGCCTGCGCCGCCCTGCATCATGTCGATGGGGAAGTTGTCGTGCCACTGTCCGTCGATGAGTTCGCGGCAGGCCTGCGAGATGGCGCCGGCTATCTCGTCGTTGATCACGCCCAGCGTGTGGTTGGTCTGCACCGCAGCGAGCTTCACGTAGGCGATGGCCTTGATGAAGTCGGGATACATCGACATCGTCTTGCGCGAGATGTGATAGTTGTTGATACCACGTTGTGTCTGTACGCCGTAGAGCACGTCGGCTGGAACTTTGAGCTCGCCTAAGAGGTCTGACTCGATTCTGAATTTCTGTTCTGACATAGTCTTAAAAATATTTTTGAATGATTGAATGAATAAATGTCGATTTTAGTAAACCAATGTGGTGATCAGGTAGCCCACACCGATTGATACGAAGGTGGTGATGAAGCCTGCCAGCTGGAACGAGTGGTTCAGCACGTAGCGCCCGATGCGCGTCGTTCCCGTCGTGTCGAAGTTGATGGCAGCCACCTCGGTGGGGTAGTTGGGGATGAAGAAGTAGCCGTTCACGGCAGGGAACATGGCCACGAGTGCCAGCGGCGCGATGCCCAGTCCGATGCCCAGCGGGAAGAGCGTGCCTACGGTGGCAGCCTGCGAGAAGAGCATGATGCTCATGATGAACAGGGCTATGGCGAAGAGGAACGGGTATTGGGTGACGATGCCGGCGATGTGGCTCTTGAAGAACTCCAGGTTGCCGTTGAAGAAGGTGTCGCCCATCCACGCGATGCCGAAGATGGCTATCATGGCATTCATGCCTGCCGAGAAGATGTTGCCATTGACGGCTGCCTTCACGTCGGCCTTGCCTACGAGCAATATCAGGGCTGCTATCGACATCATCACGATCTCAATGGTCTGAGGCATCGAGAGGGGCTTCATCACGCCATCCACCTCGAACGACGGGCGCAGAGCGGGGACGCTGCCGAACAATACGACCAACACTACACCCAGCAGGAAAGCCAGCACGCTCCACTTCGCCCGGGGATTCAAAGCCGTCTGAGGCTGTGTCTGCATCTCGTCCACCGGCTGGATCAAACCCTCTCTCACGCGACGCTGGTATTCGGGATCGTCTTCCAGTTCCTTGCCGACGCGATTCTGCACGAAGGCAGCCACGATGATGGCTATCAGCGAGGAGGGGATGGTGATGAGCAGCACGTCGTTCAGCCCGATGCCCTTTCCGCCCAGCAGTTCCGTAGAGATGACCGCAGCCGTGGCCGCCGACATCGGACTGCTCGTGATGCCCAGTGAGGCCGCGATGGTGGCCACCGTCATAGGGCGCTCAGGGCGTATCTTCGAGTTCTTCGAGATTTCGGCGATGATGGGCAGCAGCGAGTAGGAGGTGTGGGCGGTGCCAGCCAGCATGGTGAAGAGCCACGTCACGAGCGGACCCAGGTAGGTGATCTGTTCGGGGTGCTTGCGCAGGAACTTCGATGCCTTTTCCACCATGTAGTCCAGTCCGCCAGCAGCCTGGAGCGCTGCCGTGGCCGTAATCACCGAGGCGATGATGAGCATCACGTCGATGGGGATGTTGCCGGGACGCATGCCGAAGACGAACACCAGGATAAACACACCGACCATGCCGTAGATACCCAGTCCGATGCCCCCTACGCGGGCGCCGATGAATATCAGCGAGAGAACGATCAACAGTTGTACGAGAACAATGATTGTCAACATAAGCCTTGTATCATTTATTAAATATGTATAAGACGAAAATCTGCTGCAAAGATAGGATTATTCTTAGCAACGTCCAAGGATTTCTCCCAAAATTTTTCCGACTTGTTGCGACAGCCTGCTCTAATTGCGACAAAAGGGTAGGAGGGGGATAATTTTTGGCACGGATTTACACGGCTTTAAATAAATTTAAAGACACGGATTAAATTCTGTGTCTCTCAGAATGAGAGCCGTGTTAATCCGTGCCTAAAAATAATCTCCGCGGAATCCGTGCCGGCCGAGCGCACTCTTCCCTTAATTAGTCCTGGTCAAGCCCATCATCCCCACCACCGGGATTCTGCGGATCCCCACCCGCGGTCTCTGAGCCCGTCGAAGAGCCGCCCTTCACAGCCGCGATCTCAGCCTTGGTCTTGTCGCTCCAAGCCAGCTTCACATCCTTCTTGAGCTCCTCGCGCGTGAAGTCACCCGTCGACTGTGCCTGGAGCTTCACCACCCTCACGGCAGGACCCGTCTTCTGACCCTCAGCCAGCGTGCCGATGGTAGCCGAGGCCACCTTGTCCTGCTCCGCGTCGTAGAGCGTGTCGAGCGCATTGGCCTCCACCGTCGCCTTGAAGATAGCCAGGTTGCCCACCTTCACGGTGTTGCCTGCGAGCACCATCTCACGCGTACACTTCACGAAGTCGGTCAGCACGCCCACGATCAAGCCCTCGGAGAAGGCCGTGTTGTGCTCCGCCATGTGATGGGCCATGTCGTGGATGTCCATCGCCTGTTTGTAACTCACGCGGGCATACAGCTTACCCGCCTGTTCAGATTCCGAATTCTCGGTCACCTTTGAAAGATATAGTTCAATCATAAGTTTGTAAAAGTTTTTAAATTGTATTAAATCATTAAGGACAATCTACATCGGGTGCCATTCTTCCCGCTTGTAATCAACTCTTTAATTACATTGCAAAGATACAAAGTATTCTTGATATTTCCAAATATTTCCGCAAGAAAAAATACATAAAAAAGCATATTTTTTTCGCCTAGGAAAAGCACCCCTTCGCCCGCCACCAGAGAAAGGCTGGTTATCACCGAATAACGAAACATTATCACCGAATAACGGCGGGTATTACTATCTTTATAAGCTGAAGTAAGAAAGTAGGAAATGCGGAAAGTGTACATTTAGTGTTTTTGAACACAGAAAAGAGACATTATAAGTATAAGTTTTATATCAATATTATTAATTATTTATTAATTATAGTTAATGGAATCTATTAATATCTCCTCTAAAATACCTAAATGTCCACTTTCCTACTTTCCTACTTTTCTACTTTCTATCTACTTTGGGATGAATTTCCCTTGCTGAAAATTTGGTTTTCTCGATTTTTTATGTATCTTTGCACTTGCAAAAAAGATTTTCAAAAGCAAACTTGCATAGGACGTGACGACGCAGCGGATTTCGATATTCCAGAGGCCGACGTGGGTGGTGGTGTTTGCCCTCACGGCGGCCATCGCCTGGGGATGGGCGTTCCCGCTCATCAAGGTGGGCTTCGGCGCCTTTGGCATCACGGCCGACATGACGGGCAGCAAGATGCTCTTTGCGGGCATCCGGTTTGCCGCGGCTGGAGGGATCGTGCTGTCGGTAGCCCGTAGCAATGGGCGCTCGTTCAGGACGGGTAGGGCGGTCGACTGGTGGTTTATCCTGGCCTTTGCGCTGATGAACACGGCGCTTCACTATTTCTTCTTCTACGTCGGCATGTCGCACAGCGAAGGCTCGCGGGCTGCCATTCTCAACTCGCTGAGCACCTTCCTCGTGGTGCTGCTGGCCTGTGCCTGTTTCAAGAGCGACAAGCTGACCTCGCGGAAGATGATCGGCTGTGCCGTCGGCTTCGGTGGCATCCTGGCGTTGAATCTCGGGGGCGCTGAAAGCGGGCGATTCACCTGGCTGGGCGATGGCATGATCATCATGAATGCCATCTGCGGGGCTTGTGCCAACCTGATGACTCGCGGACTGAGCCGGCGGGTGGATGTCTTCGTCGGCACTGGCTATGGTCTCAGCATCGGAGGTCTGCTGCTCATCCTCTCCGGGCTCGCACTTGGTGGAACGCTGCCCGAGATCAATGTCCTCGGTATCGTCTGCCTCGTGCTGCTTATAGCCATCTCTGCCGTCGGATTCGCCCTTTACAACAAGCTGCTCAGCCTGAATCCTGTGGGAAAGGTGGCCATCTACAATTCTCTGATACCCGTCGTGGGAGCCGTCACTTCATGCCTTTGCCTGGGCGAGACATTCCATGCGAAATATGCCCTTGCTGGCGGACTGGCCGCGCTGGGTATCTACATTATCAATAAAGGGAGAAACTAATCATCTATAGGTAAATGGCAAAAGAACAATCAGCAACCAGGGAACGGCAGAAGACGAATCTGCGCGAACCCAAGCGTTATAAGGTGACTATCTACAACGACGATTTCACCACCATGGATTTTGTGGTGATGATTCTCACACAGGTATTCTTCAAAAGTCAGACTGAGGCTGAGACGCTGATGTTACAGGTGCACCATTCTGATAAGGCCGTCGTGGGTATCTACAGCTACGATGTGGCCACCTCGAAAGCTCGTAAGGCTACGAAGATGGCCCGTGAAGCTGGTTACCCGCTTCGTCTGACCGTCGAGCCCGAAAACGAATAAACATGGCAGGAAGTATGAAACAGACACAACGCGCCGCAAAAACGCTGCACTTTGCGATGGAATGCTGTAAGGAACTCAGAAACGAGTTCGTGATGCCCGAACACTTGTTGCTCGTGCTCACCGACAATCCCTCGTTTGACCGGACTTTCAGCCAGTTCAGCGACATCAACGAAATGGCCGACCAACTCGAAGAAAAACTTGGCGAGATGGAGATGGTGCCTCAAGAACAGGATTATGACCCTGAAGCGTCGGAACAGATGGAGCAGGTGATAGCCTTTGCATGCGAGCAAGTGCTGAGCAGTAGTGCACAGGCTCTCGATATCCCTCACCTCGTGATGGGCATCCTGCATTTGAAAGAGTCGTGGGCTTGTTACCTGTTGAAGAAACACTTGGGCGACAACCTGAGCAATTTCATGAGTGAACTTATTAGTACCTATGAGTTTGACGATCATCTGGAAGAGGACACGGGCGAAAAGAAACGCGAGGATGCTTGGCGGAAACTGGTGACCTGCATGAACGAGCACTATCAGAAACACAATCCCCTGATAGGTCGTGAGCAGGAGTTGCAGCGCACGATACAAGTGCTTTGCCGTCGCGACAAGAACAATCCGCTGCACGTCGGCGAACCCGGCGTCGGCAAGACAGCCCTCGTCTGGGGACTCG
>Ga0256404_1007919_pt1 | contig 16384 bp, 15 predicted proteins | sample RumenRJG_01DNA_FD_185990 | JGI IMG/M metagenome (GOLD analysis project Ga0256404, IMG submission 185990) | Bovine rumen microbial communities from Lethbridge, Alberta, Canada - RJG_01 | ecosystem: Host-associated > Mammals > Digestive system > Stomach > Rumen | place: Canada: Alberta | collected...
AATTGACATGGTAATTTTCTTACCGTCTCTTCCGACAGAAACCATTTCTGGTTCCCAATACTGACAGATGTCTCTTCCGAAACATCCATCCGCATCGGATGTTACACTGTTCGATTTTCAAAGTTCCGACTGCCGGCTGGTCGACAGGTCATGCGCCTTACTCAAGGCTTTTGCAGTGCCTTTCGCGCGGCGACCTATATATAATACTACGCAGGGATTTTTCTGTCAACACCAAATTTTAACTTTTTTGATTTCTTTTTCTGCAATGCAGAATCTGCATTGCAGAATCTGCATTGCAGCACTTCAGGACAAACTCTTCAGGATCGACAGCGTCCGGCTTATTCCTGTCCCTATATCGTAATGGGCTTTCCAGCCAAGACTTTGAAGCTTCGCACTGTCAAGGCGGGCTTTGGTCGCTTTGCTGTAACCGGCGCTTTCCACCGAATCCGGTATCTCGAAGACGACTTTCTTTCCCGCGTTTTTGGCGATCAGGCCAGCAAGGTCCTTTAACATGATATCGGAAGTGTCATCTGCTATGTTATAAGCCTCTCCGTCCTGTCCCTTCAAAAGGACAGTTAAAAATCCCGTGACCGCATCAGCCACATAGGTATACGAATAATACTGTGTGCCTGCGCTTTTGAGTACGATATCCTGGCCGCTGACCGCCTTGCTCAGAAACTGACTCATGGCTTTGGTATCGGTCTTAAGCAGCGTAGGCCCGTAAGAGCGGGTCAGTCTGGGGATAACGACGTTCAGGCTCTTTTGTTTCCGATAAGCCTGACAGAGAGCTTCTCCGCATCGTTTGCTCTCCGGATAGCCGGCTCTCATGGTATTGCAGTTGATATAGCCGCAATAGTCTTCGCTGAACTTTTCCACGTCTCCCCTGTTTTCTCCGTAAATTTCATTGGAGGAAGCAAAGGCAAAACGCACCGCCCCGTGATCCGCCGCAAAATCCAGCATATTCTTGAGTCCGATGATATTGGTAGCAATGGTTCCGATCGGATCCGTCGCATAGGCTACCGGATGGGTATTGCTGGCAAGGTGGATCACATATCCGATCTTGTCTATATCGTCCCGATGTAACGGCTGGTTGATGTCGCAGGAAATGAAGTTAAAATGATCATCATCCCAGCAGTAGGCAAAACGATCCCTTGCCTTGCCTTCATTTCTACCCAGAGCATAGACCTTGCAGTTCAGTCCGTCTTCCGCATTTTTATGCATCAGTACATCTGCCAGAAAAGAACCGATAAGGCCGGAAGCCCCCGAGATCAGGATCGAACTTCCCTGAAGTTTCTGCCAGGGAAGATCCAGTCCGGCTGCATAGGCAACGTCTTCTTTATATAATTGGTTCTCGTATACTTTCATGTTTATTTAAGCCAGCTGTCTTTATCGGCTTTCAGGTAAGCCTTGAACATCTCCAGATCGTCCTTGGTGGTAAGTTTGATGTTTCTGTCCGAACCGGCCGCAAAGTGAAGGGTGATCCCCAGCTGCACCATCATGGTGTTGGTATAGTTAGACCCCTGGATACCGATATTTTTTTCAAAGGCTTCGTGATATTTGGAATCAAGCAGATCGAAACGGTAAGCCTGAGGCGTAGAGACCCGTCTCAGCGTTTCTCTGGGAATAAATTGTGTCGTCGTGGACGGATCTTTTTCATCGACAACGAAGATCTGTTCATTGTAAGGGGTAGACGTTACGGCATTGCCGTACCGGCCGGCAACGACCAGGACGTCAGTAAGGACAGTCTCGTCAACAAGAGGACGGATCCCGTCGTGGACTACGACAATATCATCCCCCTTGACCTTTCCTTCCAGATTATAGACCCCGTTACGGATGGATTCCTGGCCGGATGCGCCTCCCGGCACGATCCATTTCAACTTGGTAATGTTGAACTGTCTGGCATAGGCCTCTACGACGTCGTGCCAGCCGTCGATGCAGACGACTTCGATCGCGTCGATCTGAGGATGGCGCTGGAAACCTTCCAGCGTATAGATCAGGACCGGCTTGTCATAAACGTTGATGAACTGCTTGGGGATATCCTGACCCATGCGGTGGCCGGAGCCGCCCGCGATGATGATCGCAACATTCATTTATTCTTTGCCTCTTTGCTTACGATTCTGCTGTATCAACTGAAAATTCCACCGTGCTGTGAGTCTGCCGGTCGCTTTCCGGCGGGAGTTTCATGTAGTCGCCGTAAAGATTTGACAGATATTTATCGTAGTTTTTAGGGACCGGGAAAGGAACGCCGTTAAAATCCACTTCTGTCAGCCTGGCATACAAAGACCTTTTAAAAACCTCCCGGTTATAGGAAATACCCGCAGGGATGGCCGCCCAGCCCGTTACCTTAGAGCTGTGGCTAACCTTTTCGCAGATCTTGAGGTAGAAACGCATTCCGAAAACATGATCGAAAATGCCGCCCAGCCTTCGCCGCAATGAATAATATTGGTTCAGTTCCTTGTCATTTTTACACTTTTCAAGGATGACGGGCGAAGGATAACGATAATCCGCAGCCAAAGCTGAAGCGATGAATGCGACATTATATACCCAACCTGTTATCTTGCGAGCCACAGGAGAAGCAGGAACGTTTTCGATCAGAAAGATATCGATAAAAACTTTATTGTAGCGTTCCGGCATTCCGGCAGAAGAAACTTCCGTATACACCGAATGATTCAGCATCAGTTTAGGCTTTTTCTGAATGTAGCCGGGTTCCAGGGGCTCGGCCAGTGTATAGGTATCCGAATATTCCTGTTTGACCACTTTCCGGAACTTTTCGTATTCACTGCGGAACATCATCACATCCGCATCGTCATCCCAGGGAATAAAACCTCCATGCCGGACTGCCCCCAGTACGGTCCCTCCCGACAGGGAATAAGCGATATGATTGTCCTCGCAGATCTTTTTTATATCCAGCAGCATGGAGAATAAGGTGTTATGAAGCTGTTCCAACTGCTGTCCGGTCAGTCCGTACTGATCAAACCTTCCGGAATACATGGCTTTTCCCGATTTAAGCTTCATCCGACTGCTTCCCCCTCTTCTGCTGATAGGTTATTTTAAAATATTACTATCGATGGATTTTTTGTCAATACCTAAATTTTACACGCTTTACGCTTGTCTTACGTAAAAGGAGGGTGTCCGTAATACATAAAAACGCAGTCCCGGGACCTTTAAAGGCACCGCAGGACTGCGTTTTGCCGATCAGATGATTATATTATTTGGCTTCTTCTTCGTCCATGACTTTATCAACGGCCTTTTTGACGATCTCAAGGCCCTTTTCCAGAAGATCCATGGGGATGACCAGAGAAGGCATGATCTTGACGCAGCTGTCGTCGCGGCCGGCGCGCTCCAGGATCAGTCCGTTCCGGAAGCATTCGTCCAAAACGGCTTTGGACAAACGGCTGCAGCCCAGATCAACTGCCCAGATGCATCCGATTCCTCGGATCTCAACGCCTTTGCGGGCTACTTTTTCTTCCAGGAACTTCTTGATGACCGCTTCGCGCTCGCGGACACCGTCTTCTACATGTTCGTTGAGCATGAACTCAAGGCTTGCTTTGGAGGCAACGAAGGCCAGCTGGTTGCCGCGGAAGGTACCGTTGTGCTCTCCGGGGTTCAGGCAGTCCATCTTGGGATTGACCAGGGTCAAAGCCAGAGGCAGGCCGATACCGCCGATGGATTTACTCATAGTTACGATGTCGGGTTTGATGCCGGCCCGTTCAAAGGAGAAGAAGGAACCGGTACGGCAGCATCCTACCTGTACGTCATCCGTGATCAGAACGATATCGTTCTTGGTGCAGAACTCGCGCAGCTGCTGCAGGAACTCATTGGAGAAGGTATAGATGCCGCCTTCTGCCTGGGTGGTCTCGATGATGATGGCCGCCGGCTTTTCGTAACCGGAATGATCGTCGTCCAGCAGGGTCTGCATATAGTTGATAACATCCAGTCCGGGGAACTGGTAAGGAGTGGGCATAAAATGCGCGTAAGGCAGAGGAACGCCGGCTCCTTTGCGGTCATTTCTGTCGGTGGTCGCCGCAAGAGCGCCTAAGGTCATGCCGTGGAAAGAACCCATGAAAGCCCAGATGTCGGGACGTCCGGTGTATTTGCGCGCTACCTTGAAGGCAGCCTCGTTGGTGTTGGTTCCGGTCGGGCCGGGGAACATGATCTTGTAATCCAGTCCGCGTGGTTTCAGGATCTTCTCCTCCATGAACTGGATCAATTCTGCCTTAGGAGCGGTCATCATATCCAGCCAGTGCATGATGCCGTCGCCTTCCAGATATTCGATTACCTTGCTTTTGATATACGGATTATTGTGTCCGTAGTTCAAAGCACCTGCGCCATCGAAAAAGTCGATGAAGTCATTTCCGTCGCAGTCCGTAACAACAGATCCCTTGGCTGACTTGAAAACCGTCGGGAAATTACGGCAATAAGAACGTACTTGAGACTCATAGGTCTCAAAGATTTCTTTTTGGTCCATAATAACAACCTCCCAATATATTTTCAATGACGGATGTTCCGGCCTTGTCTTTCCGGCCGTCAATTGAATGCAGAGTTATTACTCCTCCCCTTCGGACAGTGTGTCCATGTCCTTAAGGATACCCCTAATTTGGGCGCTGTCAACACCTAATTCCAGGGCCGCCGCAATAGCAGCTGTCTCAGTATAGGCGCCGTACAGATCATCCCTCAGAAGCCAGTAGGATACCCCCTTAAGCGCGATAGCCCTTGCTTCAAGATCCGGCACGCCCACGTAATCGGCCTGGGGCGTCTCGAAACCGCAGGAAGGGCACTGAGCCTTACCCAGCCTGCCGAAGCGGGTGTATTCATAAGCCAGCTTTTTACCGCATACCGGACAGGTCTTACGGTCTTCCGACAGGGGGATATGGTCCGATCCTTCACCTTCCATCCGAGCCACCGAGTACAGGACACGTTTGGAATGGGGAGCCATGAAAACAGTCTCAACGTCGTCTCCTAACAGGAGGACCTTGCCCTTGGCATCGATTCGATCTGTCAATTTACGAAGGCTGACCAGCTGCATATCCTCGTTGAAAGCGCTGTCCGCCAGGGAAAGCCCGCCGACAACGACCAGATCCGGTTTCAGATAAGGAAGAACCTTATCCCCTTCGGCCGCATCCAGGTTGATGATCAGGGCTGCTTTTTGATCGCGTTTTTTCTTTTTTCCCCTCAGGAAAAGGTCGACCACGCTGTCAGCTCCGTCTCCGTCGTTTGCATAGACGACAGTGCCGCTGCCTCCCAGAAGATCCGCGATCAGATCGCGGCAGGAGGGATCATGACTTGCCTGTACTACAGCTACCACTAATGATGGACGCTCGATACGGGATAGAAAATCTGGGCAGATCCGAAGTACTATCCGGGCTGCTGTCAGGGTCCGGCCTTTTCCCGTCATCCGGTCCCGGGCGATCTGCAGCGATGATGCCAGTATGGCCCGCTGATAGCGGAAATTTCTCTTCATGGCCGTCCCCTCCTTTACCGTCGGATTTTTACATAAGACATGCCTGCCTTCTGCTTGAGAGGCAGGCATGTGCAGTGATTATATCATTGCCCAGCCCCCGGGGCAAGGCAAAATTTACTCTGAGGAAACCTTATTTCTTTGAATAGTCTCTGGCTCCGAAAATAGCCGTGCCGACCCGGACCATGGTAGCGCCTTCCGCGATGGCAGCGTGATAGTCCCCGCTCATGCCCATCGACAGCTCCTTCATATCTACCCGGTCAAGGCCCAGCGCTCCTATTTCTTCCTTCAGCTGGCGCATTTTGGCAAAATAAGGGCGTACTTTTTCTTCGTCATCCATGGCCGGAGCCACGCACATCAATCCCTTGACCAGAAGGTGAGGACACTCCTGGCTGATCGCTTTGACAAGATCGACAGCTGTATCCGGATCAGCGCCCGTCTTGGACTCCTCTTTTCCTATGTTCAGTTCGACCAGTATCGACACGGATCTCCCTTGTTTGGCCGCTTCTTTTTCGATGGTCTTGGCCAGTGCCAGCGAATCGACCGAGTGGATCAGAGAAACGTTGAGGGACAGGAGTTTTTTCACCTTATTGCGCTGCAGGTGGCCGATAAAGTGCCACTCGATGTCTTTTTGAGGAGCAGCCAGCTGTTTTTCTTCCAATTCCTGCACATGATTTTCGCCGAAGGCGCGCACGCCGTGCTGGTAAAGCTCTTCGATCATAGACAGGGGTTTGGTCTTGCTGACTGCGATCAGCTTGACATCTTTGGGATCGCGGCCGGCCTTTAAAGCCGCCTGGTCTACCTGATCCCGGACCGAACAATAATTATCGTAAATCATGATACAACCTCTTTTCCGCCGACGATGTTATGGATCCAGATCCCTTTTTTGACCATGATAAAGCCGATAACGGCTTTGATCAGGTCCAAAAGCTGGATGGTCGTAAACAGGCCAAGCATGCTGATGTCCGTATAGCGGGACAGAATAAAAGAAACGGGAAACGACACCGCCATGCAAAATAAACTGTCAAAGATGAAAGTAATAATGGTTTTTCCGCCGGACCGCAGGGTGAAATAGCAGCAGTGCACAAAGCAGGCCAGAGGCATGCATAGGCAGATCACCCGCAGCATGGAAGCGGCCAGACTGCGCACGGCTTCGGACGTTTTATAAATATCCGGGAAGAGGGGCGACAGCAGAAAGCCGATCAGAGCCACGGCCGAACTGATCAGCAGTCCGAAGACGATCAGCTTGGTATCGGTCTCTTTGGCCTCCTCCAGTTTTCCTGCTCCTAACAGCTGCCCTACTATGATGGAAATTGCCACTCCAGTGGAGAAATAAACCTGACTGAATAAATTATACACCGTACTGGTAATATTCTGAGCGGCAACTGCATCCAGTCCCCGGGTAGAATAACTCTGAGCAATCGCCGACAGGGCAATGGACCACAAGATCTCATTGATCAACAGGGGAGTTCCCTTCCGCACCATCTGTCTGATCAGGCTCGCCGGTATGTAAGGCGACCGGTAAAGTCCGCAGGCAAAGGGATTTTCGTCCGCATGCACATGGGTACCGATCATGACCACGGCCATTTCGACATAACGAGAGATAACCGTAGCAACAGCCGCTCCCGCAACACCCATAGCGGGAGCCCCGAAATGACCGAAGATCAGTATATAGTTTCCGACCAGGTTGACCAGCATGGCTGAGATGCCTGCCGCCATGGGAAGGACAGGCTTGCCTGATTCTTTCAGCGTAGTGGCATAGACCTGCGACATGGCAAAAGGAAACAGGCCTGCCAGCAAAATATTCAGATAAGAACGGCTTGCCGACAGGGTGGCAGCCACCTTGGACGCCTGATCACCCGCCTGCATATATAAACCAAGGATCTGAGGGCCCAGGGTCAGGCAAACGGCCAGAAAAATCAAAAAAATCAAGGCTGATATTTCGATCTTAGCCCGGATCGTATACCTGGCCCCTTCCTGATCCTGCTTGCCGAAATACTGAGCCGTAAAAATACCGATGCCCGACAAAGCCCCGAAAATTGCCAGGTTATAGATAAATACGAGCTGATTGGCGATGGCGACGCCGGAAAATTGCTCGGTGCCCACCTGTCCGCACATAATATTATCCAAAAGGTTGACAAAGTTGGTGATCAAGCTCTGCACCATGATCGGCGCCATGATTCCAAGAGTCTTCTTGTAAAAAACGCGTGTACCGAAAAAGCGGCTCCCGCGGCCGGCTGTTTTCTTCATTGAGTTTCTGTTTCTCCCGTCTTATAATATTTGAATATATCTGTATTTGATACCTTTGATAAAGGCCGGGCGGCTGTTCTGAAAAGCCTGATACCGGAAAGGATCTGACATGTCATTTTTTCGTTCCGATAGCAGCAATGATTTTTCTAAAGGATCCATGTGGTCCAACATCATGAGACAGGCGATCCCGCTGACCATTGCGCAGTTGATCAACGTATTATACAACATCGTTGACCGGATGTACATCGGCCATATACCGGGCACCGGGACCATGGCGCTGACGGGCCTGGGTATTTCTTTTCCTATTCTTATGATCATCACTGCCTTCACCAACCTTTTCGGCAGGGGCGGTGCTCCGCTTGCCTCGATCCTGCGCGGCGAAGGAAAGGTCGGCCAGGCACAAAAGATTATGAACAATTCCTTTACCCTGCTGATCATGGCCGGCATCATCATCGAAATCCTGGCCTTTTTGATCAAAAAGCCCGTCCTTTACGCCTTCGGAGCTTCCGACGCGACTTATCCCTACGCCGATGCCTATCTGTCCATCTACCTTCTGGGCACTCCTTTTTCCATGGTCGGCCTGGGAATGAATAACTTTATCAATGTGCAGGGCTTTCCCACTATAGGCATGGCCACCGTTGCCATAGGAGCCCTTTTGAATATTGTCCTGGATCCTCTTTTTATTTTTGTCTTTGGCATGGGGGTCAAGGGGGCGGCCCTGGCTACGATCTTGTCGCAGGCTGTCTCCTGTGTCTGGGTATTATGCTTTTTGTGCGGTAAAAAAGCGATCCTGCATATAGACAGGCGCCAGATGAGGGTAGATCCTAAAATAGCCGGCCGTATCATTGCTTTGGGAACTTCGGACTTCACGGCACAGCTGACCAACAGTGTGGTCCAGATCGTATATAATTCGACCCTTTCCGCTTTCGGGGGAGATATTTATGTCGGTATGATGACCATCCTGAATTCTATCCGCGAGGTGATCTTTATGCCCATCTCTGGTCTGAACGGAGGCGGTCAGCCGGTCCTGGGATACAATTACGGGGCCGAAAAAAACAGCCGGGTCTGCCAGGGTATCCGCATCATGGCCGGAGGCAGCATCGTTTACTGCACGGCCGCCTGGGCCTTACTGATGATTTTTCCCCTCTTTTTTGTCCGTATCTTTACCAGCGACCCGGCTCTCTTGAAGATCGCCGGCCGGTGTGTCCGCCTTTATTATATGGGTGTTTTTCTGATGAGCCTGCAGATGAGCGCCCAGTCTATCTATGTCAGCCTGGGAAAAGCGAAAAAAGCAATCTTTTTCTCCCTTTTCCGCAAGGTCATCCTGGTCGTTCCCCTGGCACTGATCCTGCCCCACCTGTTTGGTCTTGGCATCGACGGAGTCTTTTTATCGGAACCGATCAGTGATCTGATCGGAGGCGGGACTTCCTTCACCGTTATGATGCTGACCGTCTACCGGCCGCTGAAAAAATCTGAGAATGCGAAATTATAAAAGACTTATGCAAAGTCTAATATCAATCTCATGTAAACAGCATCCTCGCCCAAATTATAAAATTTGTTAATTTTATATCAATGGTGGGCACAGTCCTGCAATAAATCCGGCTGTCAAACAGACAGCAAAGGGAAAACCGTCAAGCTGCCTGTCAATGGGTTTGCATCTTTTATCCATGTCCGATCGAAAGACAAACAAAGCAATAAGGCAGGCTGCCAGCATGCCCGGCAAAGCTCTTCCCACCCGGTTTTCGGTCAGATACAGGCCTAAAAGGATACTCATTTTCAAGTCCCCGCCCCCGATTTTCTGCGGTACCACCAGGGACGCTGCCCATAGGGGCAGACTGAAAAAGAAGGCTCCCAATAGCTGCTGCAGAATGATTTTCATAATCGCGGCTCCTTGCGGGCCTGTCCCCGTCACCGCCAGTAAAATGCCTTCGGCTGCAGCGCCTAAAAGCAGGGACAAAAGCAATTGAAGGGGCAGGTGACGACTTTTAAGGTCCAGGCAGGACGCCAGAGTACACAGACAGATCATGACAAAATGACAAATGAGCAGCAAAGAGCCTCCTTATATATTCACTTGGTAATAGTTAGCTGAGGTTAAACGGCAAAAAGGCCATGGCTACCGCCAGGATCAAGGCCGGCAGCATGTTGGCGACGCGGATCTTGCGGTCCCAGATCAGGTTGATACCTACGCAGACGATGATGGCGTTGCCTACCAGGGACAGGTTGTTAAGGGCCTGCGCGGTCAGAAGAGGTTTGATAACTACACCAAGCAAGGTCATGCTGCCTTCAAGCAGGACAATGGGGATCGCTGAAAAGATGCACCCTTTTCCCATGGCTGCCGAGAGCACTACGATGATCAGAAAGTCCAGCACGGATTTGGCAAAAAGAATGGAATGGTCGGCGCTGATGCCGTCCTGGATGGCTCCAACCACTGCCATGGCACCGATGCAGATGGTCAGCGATGAAGTGACAAAGGCTTCGACGAAACCTTCATCTTTAGCATTACCGCTTTTGATCTTCAGCCAGCTGCCGAACTTATTGACTTTACCGTCCAGATCCAGCAGCTCGCCGATCACGCTGCCGACGGCCAGGCTGATGATCATGGTCATCGTGCCCTGCACGGTTAATGTTCCGTCCTCCTGCACCACCAGCATTTTGGACAGAGTCCCTGCTACAGCCAGTATCAGTGTCGCCACTCCCATAGCGATGATGATGGTTTCCTGCACATTCTTTTTGATCCGGCTGCCTAACAGCAATCCTAAAAAACCGGCTGCAACAACAGCGGCCGCATTGACGATCGTACCCAAGCCCGGCATAATGAACTCCCCTTGATCACTTATCAAAATCCGATAAGGCTTGCCTGCCTTATCAGCCTGATTGTACGAGCCCCGGGACCCTTTTTCAATGACCTGTCCATGCAAGTCTCAATGATTACTGACACGGCATATAAAATTAATCATCTGTTAACGAATGCCGCAAACAAGTATGTTATAATAAAAGTACAAAAATGATCGATCACGGTTCGAAATCGAAAGGAGAGTTATATTATGGCTAACAGAATTTCGTTAAACCCTACTTCTTATCATGGCGCAGGTGCCATTGCCGAGATCGTTCCGGAGGTAAAAGCTCACGGCTTTAAGAAAGCATTTGTCGCTTCGGATCCTGATCTGGTTAAATTCGGCGTAACGGCTAAAGTCACCGATCTTCTGGATAAAGAAGGGCTGCCTTACCAGGTATATTCCGACATCAAGCCCAACCCGACTATTCAAAACGTGCAGCATGGCGTTGAAGCCTTCAAAGAGAGCGGCGCGGACTATATCATCGCGGTCGGCGGAGGTTCTTCTATGGATACCTCCAAAGCGATCGGTATCATCATCACCAACCCGGAATTTGCGGATGTTCGTTCTCTGGAAGGCGTTGCTCCTACCAAAAATCCCTGCGTTCCCATCATCGCTGTTCCGACCACGGCCGGCACAGCTGCCGAGGTGACGATCAACTACGTTATCACGGATGTTGAGAAAGAACGGAAATTCGTCTGCGTCGACACTCACGATATGCCCATCATAGCGATCGTCGATCCTGAAATGATGGCTTCTATGCCCAAGGGGCTGACCGCAGCGACCGGTATGGATGCTCTGACCCACGCCATCGAAGGCTATACCACCAAAGCCGCCTGGGAAATGACCGATATGTTCCATCTGGAAGCGATCCGTCTGATCTCCAAGTATCTGCGCGGTGCCGTTGCCAACACCAAAGAAGGCCGTGAAGGTATGGCTCTGGGCCAGTACATTGCCGGTATGGGATTTTCTAATGTAGGTCTTGGCATCGACCACTCCATGGCTCACACCCTGTCCGCTCATTATGACACCCCTCACGGAATGGCCTGCGCTCAGCTGCTGCCCATCGTTATGGAATTCAACCGTGACTATACCGGTGAAAAATATCGCGAGATCGCGCGCGCCATGGGCGTCAAGGGCGTTGACGATATGACTCAGGAAGAGTACCGTGACGCTGCGATCGCTGCTGTCCGTCAGCTTTCTCAGGATGTCGGCATCCCGCAGAAAAATGACCGCATCCGCGAAGAGGACCTGGATCAGCTGGCAAACGACGCTCTGAAGGATGCCTGCTATCCCGGAAATCCGCGCGAGGCTACCAAAGAGCAGGTCATCGCTATGTTCCGTCAGCTGATGTGATCGGTAGCGTGTGTTTTGTCTACTATAGCAAGAGGGCTGTGGGAAGATCCCGCGGCCCTCTTTTTATGCAAATCCCGAATTAATTACAAACCTTTGTTTTACCGTACCCGGCCATACCTTTACAGTACCAGTGAAGGAGCGGTATATACACGAGCCAGCAGTTCCTGGTTCAGAGCATACAGGCCTTTGGGATCATGACCGAAAAGTTTATACTTTTTGATCAGATCGTCGGCGTTTTTCTCTTCTTCGCCCTGCTCTTTGACAAACCAGTCAAAGCACTGCATGGTACGAAAATCATTAACATCCTGAGCGGCCCGATAGATAGTGTTGATCAGGCTGGTAACGTACTGCTCGTGCTCCAGGCCGAAATGCAGCGGATCCTCCGGGCTGTTGTAAGTCTTGTCCGGTTTATCGATGGCTTCGAAGGTTACGACCTCGCCGTTGTTGTGCAGGTAGGTGCGCATCAGCATGGCGTGATCCCGCTCTTCCTGAGCCTGGATATCATACCAGTGAGCGAATCCGTCCAATCCCTGGTCGTAATAGTAATTGGAAAAATCCAAATAAAGATAGGCCGAATAAAATTCTTTATTGATCTGAGTGTTGATCAGATCTCTTACTTTTTTATCAAGCATGATCGATCCTTTCTGTTCCACAGGGAACGTCAAATGAATAAGATGCCCCTATAGTTTACCATAGTTTCCTAGCTCTGTGGAGTAGTAACAACATTTTCCGGAAAGCTGGACGATCAGGATCTCGACCAGATCCGTATCGAGCGGTATGCGCGAGGTCTCTGCGGTAATGATCAGCTGTTTTCCTGGAAATATCCCGTTTTTCTCATACTCTCTAACCTTTTTGACCGCTGACTCCCGGTAATCTTTATCATCTAACAGGCCCAGATGTTCCCAGTATATTTCCCGATGATTGGCAAAATCAAGAAGAGTAAAATCCGGCCGTATCGTTCCGAATCCCTTTAGCATCAGGGGCTTTTCGTATAAATAAGGGATATGATGCTGTGTCAGCCGATCCGCGATCATGATCTCTGATTTCGATCGTACCCTCTCCCCCAGCATCGTATGATAATTTGAAAAATCATCCGGGCTGAATTCTTTCGGCGCATACCGGGTCCCGCGCCATTGGTCATAAAACTGCTTCGGCGTCTCCACGATCGGTTGGACCAACATCTGAATCGACAGGGGAAGCGTACTGTATAATCGTTCAACAGGAACAATGCTGCTGGTCATGATCTTTTTCAGTATCGCCATTTCTTTCTGTGCTGACACCAGCACTTTTTTATGATAGGTTTTCTGTGCTAACTGCCTGGCAAGATCCCTATCGTTATTCCTAATATATCTCCACTTTGTTCCTGCTTTCTCTGCTCTTGTCAGGTACTGAAAATCCTTTCCAAGAGCAACCCCCTTCAAATAGCCTTCCGGAGCCCTTTCAAGGGCTTTTGATTCAGCAGCGATCACCTGTTCCAAAAATTTAGCTCGACGCAGCGCTAGAATGCGGATCTGGTCATAAGGGCTGCCGATCAGCATATGGTTAGACTTGCTTTTATTTTGATTCGTTCCTTCCTTTGACGGCATGGCTTCCTCCTCACTTAATATTACGCACTTCACTGGTTTCGGCTTATTTCTCAGGTTATGATCTTGCCACACTTGCTCTGTGTCCTATGTTCGTTCATCTCTTGCTCATCGTTTGCTTTCCATTTGCCCTGCATTTACTTTCTAACTGTTTTACATCCTGATCGACGATTTTCTCAAATTAGGATGTATGGTTTAGCCGTCAATTACATCCTAATCACTGTTAATTCCAAAACAGGATGTAGAATTTTACCAGTTGCTACATCCTGATCATCGATTTGTTCAATTATGGATGTAGGATTTTGACGGCATCTACATCCTAAACTACAATTTTCTCAAATTAGGATGTAAAGTTTCACCGGCAGCTACATCTTAATCATCGATTTCTCGAGATCATGATGTAGGTTCTCACCAACAACTACATCCATATCTCATGTTACAGCAAATACAGACGTATTTTCGGAAAGCCTGTCCCTTTCTCTCTCTCCCCTAAAACACAAAGGGCAGTAATGAGAAACTCCCATTACTGCCACTACCCACAAAACACTAAACTGCCACATAATAGTACGACAGCTGCCTGCTATACAACTTGCCTGATCTTGTCTCATACATCGCCCCTTGTCAGGTTTGTATGGTGTCGATCCTCCTGACCAGATGAAAACCACGCGATGTGTCGTCTGTTTCCACTAAAAACATGGTGCAATTGCGGATGTGGATCTTCCAGATGTCCGCCAGATCCAGAGCCCCGATGGATACCAGCATGCCGCGAAGAGCTGCTCCGTGGCTGCCGGCCAGGACCACGGTATCATCCTTTACCGGAACTAATTTTCCCTCTTTCAGATCCGTCAAAAAAGAGTACATACGCTTTGAAACATCCGTAAAAAACTCTCCGCCGGCCGGCGGCTGATATTGGGGCGGATCCTTGAATAAATTCCCCAGCCTTGGCGAATCGTGAAAGTCAGTCTGCTCAAAAGCTCCGAAGGACATCTCGATCAGGCGGCGGTCCGGGATGACCTGAACCGCTGCCTGGCCTGCCGCCTGATTATTGCAATCAGCCGCGGCATCGGTCGCAGTAGTATCCACCTGAGTATCAGCCCGGGCAGCGCCTGCAGCCGCAACAATCTCAACGGTCCGATAAGCGCGGGATAAGGGACTGCTGAAAGCATAATCAAAGCTAAGTCCCATCTTTTTCACTACCTTAGCGGCTCTTTGAGCCTGCTCGATACCGTTTTCATTCAGCGGAATGTCTACCTGCCCCTGAAAGAGCTTTTTACGGTTGTAGTCCGTTTCGCCGTGCCTGATAAAATATATCTTCATGGATCCTTATTCTTCCACGACCCTCATCACATTCTCGACCGAGGTAACGGCCTTATCCAACAAGATCTCGGAAAGGGCCCGGTCAATGACCTTTTTCTCAGCTTTCTGGAAAATAAAGAGCAGGGTCGCGCTGCCGGGAGCCGTACTGCTCTGCCCCTTGGCTTTTTTCTGCGGCCGCTGTACGACCGTATCGATGCTGATATTATGCCAGCCCAGAATGGTCGTGATACGTCCCAGGACACCTGGCTGATCCGGGGCCGTCATACGCACATAATAGCGTCCGGATCCTTCGCCGGCAAAATCCAGGCCTCCGTCATAACGGAGCTGAGGGACCAGATCGTAGTCCGAATCTTTTTCAAACTTTCTGGCTACACCGATCACATCGCCGACGACTGCGCTTCCGGTCGGCATAGCGCCGGCTCCCCGGCCGTAAAACATCAGATCATCCACCGCGTTGCCGGTAAGAAAGACTGCGTTGAATTCATTGGCAACCGAAGCCAGGGGATGATCGACAGGGACCAGAGCCGGCGATACGGCCGCATACACTTTTCCATTCTCTTCCTTGGCCGACGCCAGCATTTTGATACGGAAATCCATTTCAGACGCGAAATCCATATCGATCGAGCTCACGTTGGAAATACCGCGGGTGGGGATCTGAGCCGGCGGCGCCGAGATCCCGAACACCAGCGAGATCAGGATCGACAGCTTATTAGCAGCGTCCAGCCCATCCACATCCGCTGTCGGATCCGCCTCGGCAAAGCCCTTCTCCTGGGCCATCCCAAGGGCTTCCTGATAAGACAGTCCCTCTTCCTCCATCTTGGTCAGGATAAAGTTGGTCGTACCGTTCAGGATGCCCTGCAGCTCTTCGAAATGGTTCGACAGAAGTGCCGTCGTGATCGAAGTAATAATAGGAATGCCGCCGCATACAGCCGCCTCAAACCGCAGCAGTACGTGATGGTCCATGGCGATCTGCGCCAGCTCCTGGCCGCGCGCCGCGATGACCGCCTTATTAGCCGTCACGACGCTTTTTCCGTTTTCAAGAGCCGTTTTGATAAACGTCGAAGCCGGTTCCACTCCTCCGATCAGCTCAACTACGATATCGATATCCGGATTTTTCAGGATATCGTTCACGTCGGTGGTGTAGACCCCTTCCGGCACATCGACCCCCCGGTCAAGTTCCGGGTGGCGGTTGTAGATTTTGGTGATCTGAATATCCAGGCCGGTACTGGCTAAGATCTTGTCGTAGTTCATAGTAAGGACACGGAAAGTCCCCTGTCCCACCGTACCGATCCCGAGCATTCCTACTTTGATTGTTGCCATTTCTTTTCCCTCACATTAACACCCTGACCATATCCGCCCGCATTTCATTCTTCACGCTTTAGCACGACGCCGATAACGGTAAAAGTATAAAACAGACAGATAGTAAAAAAGTCTTATGTAAACGTCCTTACGCCGATGTTTACATAAGACTTCAGTGGGACTAACGGGGCCACACTCGAACTATAAAATGCTTGCTCAAAAAGTCAAGCAAATTAAAGCTTCTACCCCTGTTAATTCTGAAATAGATGCTGAACTGGTCGATCTCT
>Ga0256404_1007920_pt1 | contig 16378 bp, 14 predicted proteins | sample RumenRJG_01DNA_FD_185990 | JGI IMG/M metagenome (GOLD analysis project Ga0256404, IMG submission 185990) | Bovine rumen microbial communities from Lethbridge, Alberta, Canada - RJG_01 | ecosystem: Host-associated > Mammals > Digestive system > Stomach > Rumen | place: Canada: Alberta | collected...
AAGCCAAGGCATAGGGCGCATGAGCGCAGCCACGGACAAACCAACTAAAAGGAGGCAGTGAATGAAGAAACAGAGCCTGCACGCCATCAGGCAGAAATACAAGGAGTCCCACCCCGAGACACCCGAATGGATTGAGTTCACGATCGACGACCACAACGGTGCGACCGTCTACCGCATCCACCATCCACTGTTCCAGACCAACGCGGAAAAACGCGCCATGCGCGCCGCGCAAGCCGATTCGGACGACTTCGAAATGGCACGGGCCCTGCTCGGCGAGCAGTTCGACCAGTTCGACAAGGACGGCGGCCAGGTGTCCGACCTGATCCTGCTGCTCGCCAGTCTCACCGACACCATGCAGGGGACCGACGACGAGGGAAACCCTACGACATAATCGGCCTGCTCGACGCCGGAGGCCACCCCGAAGCACTCGAAGCGGCCCTCTGCGCCGTCTACAGTCCACGCGACCCCATCGCCGAATACTGGCAAGGCAAACTCAGCCTACGCGCACTGCACGCACTGATCGTGCACATGCCGCCAGACAACGCGCTCGCCCGCGCGTTCGGCGATGGGTGGAGCGAGGGGGAATGGCTATTGCATGACATGGGTGACATGCTGCGCGACCTGCAGCTCACCATCGTCAATGTCAGTCCCTTCGTCAAACAACGCTATTCGGACAATGACATCCGGTCGCGTATCCCGACCCCGTCGGAACGCGCGAAGACCATGCGCCGACCCGCACGCCATGAGATCAAGACGCGCCTGCGGGAACGCGATGAGCTCATGGCCACACTCACCGGACAGTAACCAATAATCGAACAGAGGGGAGCCTTGCCATGTCGTCCAATGGTACAGTCGCATGGGTGCCGGTCCTGCCGAGTCTGACAGGATTCGCGGCCAAACTCACCAGCGAAGCGACCCAAGCCGCCACCAGCGCCGGATCCAACGCCGGCAAGGCGTTCTCCTCAAGCATGAACGCCGCCGCAGGCAGTGACACGCTCACACCGCAGCTGAAGAAACTCAAAGCCGAAGCCGACACCGCCAAGGCGCATGTCGAAGCGCTCGCCGCGCAGACCGATCAGCTGCGCGCCGCCGAGAAACGCTCCGCGCAGGCGGTCAAGGACGCCACCAGCGCGGTCGGCAAAGCGAGGGACGAGCAGAAGAGCGCGGCGTTGCGCGTCGAAGCGGCCGAGAAACGTCTGCAGGAGACCGTCGCCAAATATGGTGCGAGCAGCTCGCAGGCGGTCGCGGCCGAAGCGAAACTCAACGACGCGCGCAGCCGCCTGCGCCAGAAGACCGAAGCGACCGCCAAGGCCGAGGACCTCCTGCGTGCGGCGAAGCACGCCAACAAGGCCGACAGCGAAGCGCTCACGGGAAGTGAGAAGAAGCTCGCGGCCGCGTCCGACAAGCTCAAGGGCGCCCAGTCGAAACTCGCCGACGAGCAGAACAAGGTCGACAGGAAATCGCATTCGTTGATGGGGCGGCTCAGGCAGTGGGCGTCCAGCGCGAACGCGGCGAAGATGTCGTCCGACCATCTGGCCCAGTCCACCATGAGGCTCGGGGACGTGTCGGGCAAGGCGGCCGGCAAGATCGGCGTGCTCGCCGGCGCCGCGCAGACCGTGTTCCAAAAGGCGTGGGGCGCGGTGTCGTCCAGTGTCGGTGCCGCGGTCGAACGCACCGACATGATGAACAACTTCCCCAAGGTCATGAGAAACCTCGGGTTCAGTGCCGATGCTGCTGCCAAAAGTGTGCAGAAGATCGGCAACAGCCTTGATGGTCTGCCCACCGCCAGTTCGGCCATGACCGGCATGGTGCAACAGTTGGCTCCCCTTACCTCGTCGCTGGATGAGGCGACCGACATCAGTCTCGCGTTGAACAACGCCATGCTCGCCGGTGGCGCGAGTACGACCGAGCAGGAGAACGCGCTCACCCAGTACTGCCAGCAGCTGGCCGCCGGCAAGGTCGACATGGCCGCATGGAGGAGCATGCAGGCGGCGATGCCCGGCCAGCTCAACCAGCTCGCCGAATCCATGCTCGGCGCGGGAAAGAACGCGAACGACCTGTACGAGGAGATGAAGGACGGGAAGATCTCGTTCCAGGACTTCAACAAGGCAGTCGTCAAACTCAACCGTGAAGGCTTTGGCAAGTACGCGAGCTTCGCCGACCAGGCCAAGGACGCCACCCAAGGCATCGGCACGGCCGTGGAGAACGCGAAGAACCGCGTCGCGAAAGCCATCCAGAAGGTCATTGAGGCGTTCGGCGTGGACAAGATCAGCAACGCGATCAACAAATTCACATCGCAATTCGGCAAGGTTGGCGACGCAGCCGCGGACATGGTGCAAAAGGGGCAGAGATGGATCGGACGCCTATGGGACAAGCTTAAGGAGAATGGTGCGATCGACTCGTTCACGCGGTCTTGGGAGAACATCAGGGGCCTGTTCTCGAAAATCACACAGCCGGCCATCGACTGGATGGCAGTTGAAGCACCCTCCTCAGTGTCAAGCGCCATCAACATGGTCGCTGACGCATTCGAAGCGGTAACTGCATGGTGCTCACAGTTCCATGATCGACTCAAGAAGACCGGTGCGATCGATGCATTCGCCGGCGCCTTGCAGTCCGTGTGGAAATGGCTGTGCGATGTGGCCAATTCATTCATCGACTGGACGAAGGCCGGCCCATCAGACTTCATTGTCAACCTGACTACGGGATTCGCCAACGCGCTGGAATGGATAGCCAACAACCTCAACTGGCTTGTGCCGGTCATCGGCGGGGCAGTGGGCGCATGGAAAACATTCGAGATTGCCTGCAGTATCGCGACTGGCGTGCAATGGGCATTCAACGCTGCGCTCGATGCAAATCCGATCATGCTGGTTATTTCCGCGATAGGCGCGCTCGTCGGAGCATTGGTATGGTTCTTCACCAGCACCGATACAGGCAAGCGGATCTGGCAGGGATTCATTGATTTCCTCGGCGCCGCATGGAAATGGATGCAATCGGCATGGCAGGCCACCTGTGACTTCTTCGGCAACACATGGGACTGGTTGTGCGATGCGTTCCAGGCCGGATGGGACTGGCTCAACCAATACGTCATCCAACCATTGGCCAAGGCATGGCAATGGCTCAGCGGCGTGTTCCAAACCGTGGGCGATGTGATCGGCAAGGTGTGGGACGGCATCGTCACCGCCGCGCAGATCGGGTTCCTGATCATCTCCACGATCGTGCTCACCCCGTTGCGGGTCGCGTTCGAAACCCTGTGGAACACCTGGCAATGGTTGTACGAGAACATCATCAAACCCGTATGGGACGGCATCACGCAGGCGTTCCAGGACGGGTGGAACTGGATCGACCAGAACGTCATCCAACCATTCCAAGTCGGGTGGAACCTCCTCAAGGACGCGTTCGGCCTCGTCTGTGAGAACATCGGCAATTGGTGGGATGGTGTCGTGCAAACCCTGCAGGACGGGTGGAATTGGATCGACCAGAACGTCATCCAACCGTTCCAACTCGGCTGGCAGGTGCTGTGCGACGCGTTCAAATTGATCGGTGAGACGATCCGTGGCGCGTGGGACGCGGTCGTCGGCAAACTGCGCGACGGATGGAACTGGATCAGCCAGAACGTGGTCGAACCATTCAAAACCGCATGGCAGGGTGTCCAGGACCGGTTCAAGCAGGTCGGTGACGGGTTGGGCATCATCTGGGATGGTGTCAAAGCGAAGTTCAAGACCGTGTGGGATTGGATCAGCCTGAACATCATCGACCCGTTCAAACGCGGCCTGCAAGCCATCGGCGATGCCGCCCACAACATGAAGGAAGCCGCCAGCAAGGCGTTCAACGCGCTCAAGGACGCGTGCGCAGCCCCCGTGCGTTGGATCGTCGAGGTCGTGTACACCAACGGCATCCAGAAGACATGGAACGGCATCGCCGGCGCCGTCGGCCTCGACAACCTCAAACTGCCCAACGCCCCCAAGTTCGCCACCGGTGGCGTCAACCCCGGATATGCGCCGCGACAAGACACGATCCTGTCGTGGACCAGTCCGGGTGAGGCGATCATGGTGCCCGAATGGACCCGCGCCGTGGGCGCCGACACCGTGCACCGGTGGAACAGGTTGGCGCGCACCCGTGGCGCGCAGGCCGTGCTCGACGACATGCGCATGCCCCGCTACGCGGAAGGCGGCATTTCTGGATTGTGGAACGGTGTGAAGGACAAGGTCGGCCAAGGCTGGGATTGGGTCAAGGGCAAGGCGAGTGACATCGCCGACGCCGTGGCCTCGTTCATCTCCGACCCGGCCGGCTGGGTCACGTCGAAGATCCTCGACCCGGTGAAATCCATGATCGCGTCCGTAGGTGGAGGCAATTGGGGCACCATCGTCGCGCAACTGCCCCTCAAGGTCGCCCAAGGCCTCGTACGGAAAGCCAAGGACGCCATCGGCAGCTGGTTGGGTTCAGGCAACGGCAACACTGCTGCGGCCGGTGCGGGCGAACAGTACCACGGGGCCGTCGGCGGCGGTGTCGAACAGTGGCGCCCACAGGTATTGACCGTGCTCAAGATGCTCGGACAGCCCGCCAGTTGGGCCGACACCGTGCTGCGGCGCATGAACCAGGAGTCCGGTGGCAACCCCAACGCCATCAACAACTGGGACATCAACGCCAAGAACGGTGTGCCCTCGCAGGGTCTGATGCAGACGATCCCGCCGACGTTCGCCGCCTACGCGGGCCCGTTCGCGTCCCGTCCCATCACGGACCCGTTGGCGAACATCTACGCGGGCTGCAACTACGCGATCCACCGCTACGGCAGTCTGGCTGGCATGAACCGGCCCGGCGGCTACGCGTTGGGCGGCATCGTGCCGACACTCTACGACAAGGGTGGTGTGCTCAATCCGGGGCGTACGTTCGTGGAGAACCGCACCCGCCAACCCGAGCTCGTGCTCACCCGCGAACAGGTTCTGGAGTATTTCAACGCGGGCAAGGACGACACCCGCGATGTGCAGCTCACATTCAACATCCCCGACCGTTCCGACCCATGGAGCCAAGCGGAGATCTGGATGCGGGAAGCGCAGGACATCATCGGAAGGTGACCCATGGCATACACGCCCTACTATGCGGAACTCAGCGCCGAAGGCGTCGACCCGGTCCGTTTCCACGGATCCGGCACATTGGACGCCCTCGGCCTGACCGGCGACGGCATCACAGGATGGTATTCCATGCCTGCGGTGAAGGTCGACGCGACCGCACGAGGCCAAGGCGACGGCGGCCATGACATCGCCGAGGACACGATCATGTACGCGTCGCGCACCGTGACCCTCCACTGGAACGCGAACTCGGCGGACCGGGCGGGTGTGCTCGCCCTGACCGACCTCATCCGCCGGTTCGCGCACCGCCTCGTCCGCCTCCGTGTCGTCGACGCGGATTCGGACACCTATTGCGAGGGTGGCTATCTGGCCATGAACCAGGCCAGCGTATACCGGCATGCGATGGTGGAGCCCAGCAATGTCACCATCGTGTTCGAACGGCCCGAACGGCTCGCCACGAACGCGCAACTGTTCCAACTCCTACCGTTGGACGGGCAGGGGCAGGGATTGTTCTACGGCGACCGGCTCGAGACCTACTGGACGGGCACGCCGAACGATTCGGTGTCGGTGTTGTCCGTCACACCGGGGTCGGACGGGCTCGTCTACCCGGTCAATTACGGGAGGCCCGGTGGCGACGGGCGCAACCGCGGCGTGCTCGAGAACCATGGCACCTCACGCGCTTACCCACAACTGAGCGTGGTGGGTGACTTCCCGCAGGGCGTCAGGCTCCTGCTCGGGGACGGCGCCATCATCGAATACACGCAGCCTGTCACGATCGGCGCGCCACTCAGCCTTGATTTCCGGTCACGCACCGCGCGCATCGACGGGCGTGACATGAGCCGGTGGCTGAGCCACCGAGGCTTCAGCCCCATCAAGGCACGTTCAAGCATGCCCATCGTCCTCAAATCCGAAGGGGAGGGGTACGTGACGTGCCTCACCCACGACACCTACATGTAAGGAGACCTCATGCTCACCGAAAACAGTGCGCTCGGCACCCCACCGGATTCCCATGGCGATGGCGTGAGCGCCCACATGCATCGGCGTATTTTGCGCTACCATTGGGACAATCCCGGCATCGTGGGGCAGGACCCCCACGACCTGAGCCTGCACATCTCCGGCCGTGATGACATGTCCTACGACGTGACCCGCGGCCTGTGCGTCCTGCCAAGGGACGAAAGCTGGAGCGAGGGCTTCTACGAAGCGTACGTGGACAAATGCACCGTGGGTCCGGTCGCCGGCGGTGACCCGTCGAACCCACGCATCGACGTGATCTGGATCCGCGCCAACGATCTGGATTTCGACGACCGGCCCGAAGGCGAGAACGCGGACGGCTCCCTGCTGCCGCCGACGAACCGCATCGAGGTCGGTGTCACCCAAGGCACCCCGGCGAAGACACCGGCAGAACCGGCCATCCCCGAACGCGCATGGCGATTGGGAGCGATGCTCGTACCTGCCGGAGCCACCAAGACGGCAAGCGCCACCCCCTATGGCGACATCGACTACGCGACCCCCTACGGTGCGGAAATGGGTATCATCGCGCGCGTCGCGGAAAACAAGGACGGGCAGGCCAGCTCGAACCCGCCCTACAAGAACCCGATCCTGAACCACACCGCGTTCTTCCCGACCGACCGTAACATCCTGCTGCACGCCTACCTGTGCGTCTCCACACCGACGAAGACCTCAAGCCACAACACCCGTGGCGTCGCCGCTGTCCAGTTCTATGTGGACGGGGAAAAATACACGACGCGCAAGGTGGAGTACACGGAGGCGTGGGTGACCCACGAGGTCACAGCCAGCATCCAAGTGCCGGCCGGGCGCCACACCTTCGGCCTCGCGATGTACAACGAGGAAGGCAACGGCTACGTCACACACTTCTCCCACAACGATCCAGACGACCGAGGCAACTACTATGTCGGCCGCGTTCTGGTCATCAAGGATGAGGGAGTCGCACGCTGATGTGGACCGCCTACATCTACGAGACGATGAGCGGCTCCCTCATCCGCCCCATCGACCTGCCGGCGTTCAGTTGGAATGTCACCATCGGTGACTGCTCCCTGACCACGACGCCCAGCCACAAGCCCGGCGAACACGATCTCGGCGGCGTGCGCGTGCCATGGACCGCACTCGAACACGCCACCACAGCGAAGGAACGCCGCGAACTGCTCGCCAGCGACCGGCATGGCATCATCCTCCTGCACCGCAATCCGACCGACGACCCCAACACACTGGGAGAGCCGATCGTCGGTGGGGCCATCGGCCCACGGCAGGACACCGCCCGCGACACGAGCTTCTCCATCAGCAGCATCATGAGCCTGCTCGCCGAACGCTACGCTGTGCCTGAAGACGCATACGCATCCGGCCCCAACCACACCAGCCCCAACACGCTCACCTACAAGCACATGAGCCTACGAGGCATCGCCAGCGAAATCGGCCACCTATGCACCAACCTCAAACCCGGCGGCACACTGCCCATCGACTGGACCTACCGAGGAGAACAAGGCAACCACGAACGCTCCTACGAGGCATGGAACGTCCAAAACCTCTCATGCAAAGCGATCCTCGAGAAAATCAGCGGAGTCATCAACGGCCCAGACATGCAATTCCGCCCCTACCTGACCGACGACCAAACCATGGTCAGATGGCGATTCGAAGCCGGCAGCGACACCGACATCTACCTCGGACAGAACACCATCCACCGATTGGCATACTCACCATACGGCGGAACCATCGAAAACCTCACCATCGACCACCTCGGCCCCATCCACCGCATCTACGCGTCCGGCGCCGGTACCGACAAAGCCCAGATCTGCGCGCTCGCACAGGACCTCACGCTCGTCGAACTCGCCGACCCGTATCCGCTGCGGGAGATGACATACGCGGATTCGGACACCGACAAGCATGACCTGCTGCTCGCCCACGCGCAAGCCAGCCTGGAGGCGAACCGGCGCCCGCTCATGCAGATCAAAGGCGAAATCCATGTCGACGACAAGGACGGTGTGGGCGTCCTGCACCCATTGGGCAGCATCTGGCCGGGCGAACAGGTAGAACTCGACATCCAAGGATTCCCCTCACTGGACGACGGGATCTACACATGCCGGCTCATGCAGATTGAGGGCAACGAAACCGACACGGTCACCCTCACCTTCGACCCCATCGAATACACGCTCACCTGAGAGGAGACGCCAATGGCCCTGCATCCAATCCTCAGCCCCACCAGCGCACAGACCATCGCACGCCTTGGTGTCACCGCGTTGCGCACCGCGCAAAGCATGCAAACCCGCAAAGGCGGTTCGGCGTTTTACCCCACTGGTGACGGCACGGGCATTTTGGTGGGCGGCATGGCTGATCATGGCGTCGACAAATGGGACCCCGAAACCGGCGAGCAGAACCCGTTGTGGGAGGGCATCTCGCAGGAGGAGCTGGACGCGAAAGCCGACGAGATCCTCGGGGCTGCCAAGGAAGACACGGCCGCGCAGATCACCATCGTCAATACCACGATCACCGAGGCGCAGCAGGCGATCAAGGCGAACCATGATGGGCTCGAGCAGGAAGCCTCTCTGCGTGCGGAGGGTGACAAGCTCGCACAGGACGCCGCGGCCGCCGTCAAAGCGGAGACCGATAGGCTCTCCACGAAATACAATGAGATGGATACGAGCGTCACGAACGTCAAGAACGACCTGAAAAACGTTATGACGAGCACGACGCAGCTTGAGCAGGACATGATCGTGTCCACGCTCATCGAATACGCGGTGGGGGATTCGGACACTACGCCGCCGGACGTCACGACGTATTGGATGGGCGAGCCGAACAACAGCGTGAGTGTCCTGTCTGACCCGTGGGGGCCGACCACGCCCGAACGCACGCCCGGCACCTACATTTGGATGCGCACGCGTGTCACGTTCGGTGACGGCGGGCAGGAGACGAGCGCACCGGTGCTCGTCACGGGCAATACGGGTGCGCAGGGCCCGCAGGGTGTGGCCGGCGCGAAGGGTGACAAGGGCGAGGACGGGATCACCCGCTACAGCTATTTCGCGTACGCCACGAGCGCGTCTGGCGCGAGTTTTTCGACGACCCCGACGGCGGCGAGTACGTATATCGGTGTGTGCGTGACCACGAGCGCGACGCAGCCGACCGACCCGAAACAGTACACGTGGTCGCTCACCAAGGGCAATACTGGCGCGCAGGGTCCAGCGGGCCCGCAGGGTGCCGCCGGTGCCAAGGGCGACGTGGGCGAGGACGGTAAAACCTGGTACACGTATTTCGCCTACGGGACGAGCGCGAGTGGCGCGAATTTCAGCAAAACGCCGACCGCCAACAGCACGTATATGGGTGTGTGCATCACGCTCGACACGACGCAGCCGACCACGCCGGCGAGCTACACGTGGAGCCTGACCAAAGGCAATCAAGGCGCGACCGGCGCGCAGGGCGTATCCGTGTCCGCTCTGACGCCGTTCTGGCAGCTCTCCGAGTCGAAGCCCGCGCAGCCGGTGAACAAAGCGCCGGGCGGCGGATGGTCGAGCACCGAACCCGCGTATGTGCGGGGCAAGAAACTGTGGACGTGCTCGCGTATCGACTATTCCAATGGGCAGTGGTCGTGGACGAGCGTGCAACAATCCAGCGCGTTCGAGGCGGCGGAACTGGCGTTGACCACCGCGGACGGCAAGAACCGCCGTTTCGTGCAGGCGACGACACCGACTGTGCCGGCGGCTGAGCTCACGCAGGGCGACGAATGGTGGCAGACCTCCAGCAAGCCACCCGAAACCTACTGGATGGGCGAACCAAACAATTCGGCGAGCGTGCTCGTCGACCACAGTGATGAGGTCGAGCACATCTGGGTGTGGAACGGGTCGCGCTGGGCATTGAACCGCCTGTCCGCGGAGGACATCATCGTGTCCGGCAGCGTCGCCGCCGGCCTCGTCACCGCCGATTTTTTCGACGGCGCACGCATCAGGGGCGGCGCGTTCCTGACGAGCAATGAGCGCATCCAGCTCAACAACAACGGTTTCGTAATGGTGGACGCGCAGGGCAATCCTGTCGTCACATTGGATGCGAAAACCGGTGAGGCGATCCTGCAATCGGTCAATATCATCGGGGCGGGGCTCAGCACACCGGCGATCAGTGGTGGCAGTATCGAAGGCGCCGACTACAAGCTCACCGCGGGCACTGGCGCGGACAAAACGACTGTCGCGCGGATCAACTCGTCCGGCATCATATTCGGCGACCACCTCTCGTACGCGAAAAACGAGGCCGGCCAGTGGGTGCTCGCCATTGAGGGCGCCATCCAATCGGGCGGCGAGATCTCAGGCGCGGTCATCACCGCACCCACATTGCAGACGAGCAGCGCGGAGAACACCGGGCTGAAATTCACGACCGGCGGGCTCGTCGCCTACGACGCGGACGGGAACACCACATTCACGCTCGACAATACGGGCGGGATCATGATGGCGGGCGCGCTCCTGTCGAACGCGACCCTGACCGCGCCCCTCCTGCAAACCGACCCGGCCGCCGATAGGGGCATCAAAATCGTCGGCAACACGCTCACCGCGTTCTCACGCACCGGCATGCCGATGCTCTCGCTCAACGGCGACACCGGCAGTGCGGTGCTCGTCGGCGGTTTCAAAACCGCCCAGAGCGGGCGGAGGTTGGAAATCACCAACAGCGTGTACGGAGATGTGTCGGTCGGCGCCATCCATGGCTACGACCTGGTCGGCGAGAGCTGGCACATCGTCGGATCCAGCGACCGCACCAGTGGCGACATCGACAGCTGGTACACGACCAGCCTCGGGATCGGCATCAACCCGCAACAGCCGGAGATCAACATCCGGTACGAGAACCGGTACGAGGCGACGACCATGAGACTGCTCGCCGACCGCATCGACATCATCGGCGCCGGCGATGGCCGGACCCCCCACGGTGACGGCGTATACGTCAACGAACGGCGTATCGACTGGGAGCAATCCTGGGCGAACCTGCCGCTCGCCAACGGGGCCACAGCGGTGGGTACAGCCCAATACGGGCAGCGTGCCGGCCTGCTCGTGTTCCGCGGCCGCATCAAATGCACGGGCAGTGGTGACTGTGACCTGTTCGACCTGTCGGCCATTTACGGCGGTTTCGAGACGTCGACTGTGAACAGGACGTGGATCATCGGCACGATGACCAACGGGCTCGCCACGACCGCCCGCGCCTACATTCCGGCCAATTCCACGATGCTGCGCGTCAATAACGGCCCACACGACTGGGTGGACATCGGATCGATCGTCATCGGACTCTAACCCAAACACATAGGAGGCAAAACAATGGATGAGATTCAAGTGCCCGCACAACTGGTGATCGCCCGCCTGTGCGACCAGATTAGCGCGCAAGCACGGCAGATCGCCGTCCTGCAAGCACAAATCCAAACCATGCAACAGCAGCAAGGGGGTGATAGTGATGCGTGAGATACGGAATCTGATACTTGACCCACACCCGGTCAGTGTGAGCCACTGGACCAGGATCGGCGGTGGTGAGAGTGATATTACCATTAATATTATCGCAAATAATGATTTACCTCAGCTTGAGGTGCGGAATTCGACGGATGGCGGCGGTCGTGGCGTCGGGTTGCTGATGGATTTACCAAAAGGCGAGTATGTTTTCGGCCTCTACCTTCATTGGGCTAATGCGTACACGCCCGGAGACCAGTGGATCGAGGTCAAACAGAATGATGTCATCCTGTCCGACTTCAGATACAACGGATACGGCAAGTACTACCTGACCAAATTCAATGTCGCCCAGGATGCGGACACCCAAATAATTCTGTATCTTCCAACATCCTCATATAACGCACGTTTCATCGCGCGATATCTGTCACTAATGACCAAGGGGGATTGGGACACCATGCGCAACCTCAAAAACAGTGACGGAACTGCGGCTAATGTGCGTTGGTTCGCGCCGCCGAAAACCGCCGCAGCTGGTGTGGTGTCCACTCCGGTGCTGGACTGTGGGGAGGTGATTGACGCGACGTGAACCATATCGAAATGCTCGTCACCCTATGCGTCGCCGTGTGGTGGCGCGAACCACCGCGACGCGCAAGCCGGGCAAATCGGCCCATGGAACTGTGAACACGTCTTGATTTCAATTTGGGGGAGAGGAGGTGAAAACACGAATCTAAGTGTTGAGGTCCTCACCGCGTTGGCGGGGTTGGCGACCGGTATCGGCGCGAGCAGTATCACCACGTGGCTGCTCAACCGGTACGACCGGCGTCACCCGGCCGTGGACATGGACAAACTCGTGCGCCGCATCGAGGAACTGAATGAGCGAATCGACCTGTCCACGTTGGCGGACAAGCTCGACGCGTTGAACAACGCCGTCAAGGAGCTCGCTTATCTTCGTATCCGCGAACGGCACGAGAACGCGATGCGCCACGGGTGGATGCACCCGAACGAGAAGCGCGTGCTGGAACGTCTCTACTCCGCCTACCATTCGATCGGCGGCAACGGGACCGGCACGCAGATGATCGATGAGATACGCAATCTGCCATCCATTCCACCCGAAGACGCCCCGGACAGCCGCATGTGCGACGAAACATGGGAACCACCCGAAACCTACTGAGGCCACAACACGAACGTTGTGGCCTCTACTCATATTAGGAGAGGAAACCATTGTCAACTACCGCCACCTAAGAGGTGGCGGCTTGCGACTGCCCAGCGGTACGAGTGCGGCGTGGTGCCGCTCCCGCCTTTCGTCCCTTCCTTGCCTTGCGGCTTGGAGGGGTGGCGTCTGCGTGGGGGTGGTTGACTGCACCCTGCGCGCTCGAATCATGTTCGGGCGCGACCGTATCGCATGGTACTAGCAGGTCGATTCCCTTGCGGTACAGGTTCATCGCGGCCACGCGGTCGTCGTTCGACCTGTAGCCGCAATTCTTGCAGGTAAAGAGGTGATTGTGCTTGTCACGGTTCGCACGTTCCGTGTGCCCACACTTTGGGCACTGCTGGCTGGTGTACGCGGGATTCACCTTGACGACCTTCTGATGATTCAGTTGCGCCTTGTAGACGAGTTTCTGCTCCAAGTCGTAGAACGACCACGACACCATCACGTACCTGTCGCGCACGCGCACCTTCTCGGTGGCGTTCCTGACGCCGGTGAGGTCTTCGAGCACGAATATGGTGCCAGACGGATTGTTGGCTACGAGTGCCTTGGCGATGCAATGGTTCATATCATTCATCCAACGGTTTTCTCGATTGCCTATCCGCTTCAGGCGCCTTCTCGCGCTCGGCGTGCCCTTCTTTTGCAGTTGCTTGCGCAGGTTCTTGTAGTGGGCGCGCTTGGCTTTTACCTTGCGGCCGGACACGAACCCGCTCCGACCCTTGCTGTCGTAGGTGGAGACAAGGAAGTTGATGCCACGGTCGATGCCGACCACGTTGTTCACGTCCTTGTCGTCCAGTTCGGGCACTTCCAGTATGACGGGGATGTGCAGGTAGTACTTGCCGTGTTTCTTCACGAGCTTGGCGGTTCCCAGCTTGTGCGCGCCGTTCAGGTATTGTTCCATGCCTTCCTTGCAAAAGCGCATCTTGACGCGCCCTTGAAGCGTGTTCACGCTGAACGTGTCGCCCTTGAGCGTGTAGTCGCGGTTGTAGCACAGGTCGAGCTGCGGCTTGCGGAACCTTGGCTGTGTCCACTTGCCGTTCTTCCTGTTCACGCCAGCGGTCTTGAGTGCCTTGTAACGGGCGAGAACGGTCTTGGTGACGGAGCACGCCATCTGGCTGCCCAACCCGAGACGGGAGCGGAGCGTGGCGTAGTTTGCGGCATGCACGCTCTTCTGCACGGTGTCACGATGTTCGTGCACGTATGTGGAAACCAGTTCGCAGCCATCACGGTATGCGTCAAGGGTCGCGTCAAGCAACGCAACTTGTTCCTGAGTGGGGAGGATACGTGTTTTTGCGGTGACAGTGACTTGCATAATTCACCTCCCTCCAACAAGAGTAAGATATTCACTAACAAAATCATTATAGCATCTCTAGTGAAAGGAGATGGCGATTCATCTCCCGCCTACGCTAACGCTAAGAGGCGGGAGTATCCTCGCCAAAACATGATGAATATCCAGCTGAAAAGTATTGGCGAGCTCGTGGCCACATTGACGGCCGGAGCCATCGCAGTCAAAGTCAAGAATCCAGCGCTCAAGGGCGCGGCCACGTTGGCTGCGGGCGTGCTCACCGTGCTCGTGTGGTGGAAGAACCAGCCGATCACCGAGGCTGCCGTGCAGGGCCAGCAGATGATCGACTCGATTAAGGTCGCCCAGCGTTACGGCAATACTGCAGATATGCCGGACGGGCCCACACCGGTCGACGCTGGCATGGACTACATGGCGGACGCTGCCGACGATGGGGAGTGACCCATGGTCACCATCAAACGAGAGATCGTCAACGCGGGGCACGGGTATCTGGCGCCGTTCCTGCTCGCCGTCCACTCCACGGCGAATCCTGGCGCGACCGCCCGCAATCACCGTGACCTGTGGTCGCGTGGCTACGATTACGCCGTGCACCTGACCAGCGACTGGACCGAGGCGTATCAGTGCGTGGAGTTTAACCGCCTGTGTTATCAGGTCGGCAATGGTAACAGCACCTGCATCGGCATCGAGATTTGCGAGGCGACCAATGCCACGGATTTCCAGCGTGGCTTCGAGATCGCGGCGCAGGTGTGCGCGCAGGTGCTCATCTCGCGCGGCTGGAATACGAGCGTCATGCACCCGCATTTGTGGTTCTCACAAAACTACGGCGGTTCCGACCATACCGACCCAAGGCCCTATTTTGCAAAATACGGCAAAACGTGGGATAGCTTCGTCAATCTCACACAGCAATACCTTAATGGAGGAGGAGTTATGGCAATCAGTGACGCGGACGCGAAGAAGATCGCGAAATACGTATGGGAGTACGGCGTGCACGGCGTGCAGGCCCGCGACCGATTGAGGGGCATCGACGGAGCCGCGAACAACGTCAACAGCCTACTGACGAAAAACGGCGAGTGGAAGTGGCTCACCAACCGCGTCTACCGTCTCGCCGACTTGTTCTTCAACCGCACCGACGCCGCCGGGTCCGGCATGGTCGACGACAACGGCAACGAGATCAAACGCCCGCTCTACGACCGCATCGTATGGTGCGACAAACGCCTGCGCGAACTCAACCCCTACAAAACCGGCGAACCCAAGACCCTGCCGGTGGGTGTCGCGCTCACCGACGAACAGATGGACAAGATCGCCACCATCGTCGTGGCCAAACTCAAGGAGGCGGCATGAGCGACGAAACGCTACACAATCTGCAGGACCACCCCGCGCCCGACGACGCCGACCAGGCGCTCCCGGACAGTCTGCCCGCCAGTGAGCCCGCGTCGAGTCCGGCGCGCGTGTGGGTGCGCGCCGCCCTGATCCGCGCGCTGAAAACCATGGCGCAGGCGGCGATCGGTGTGCTCGGTACGGGTGCGATCGGCCTCATGCAGGTCGACTGGGCGAACGTCCTGAGTGTCGCGCTCATGGGCGGCGTACTCAGTTTGCTCACGAGCATCGCGGGCATACCCGAAGTCGACGACGGCTCCAGCCTCGCCGCCATCACCGACAGCGCAAACTAGGGACTACTAGGGAGCCACTAGGGCATCGCGTTAAATCGCACACTCAAAAAACTAGCGGAATAATTTACACCGCGAATACACATGCCACGTTTCCCCAGAAAATCCCAGAACCCTGAGAATAATCCCAGAAATTCTGAGAATAATCCCAGAAATTCTGAGAAAAACAGCCCCGCCCCGCTCGCCAACCATGGTGAGAGGAGCGGGGCCGTTTTTGCGTTCACAGAGGCGCGCCGTGAGACAATAGACATATGAAAACCATCGAGAGCGCGCTCGCTGTCATCCGCAACAGTGGCCACATCCTCCTCATCTGGGACGGCGAATGGGACTGCTGGCTACTGCCGAACGCGACCATCCATGAGTCGCGCACCGCAGACAAGAGCCTATACTGGGCGGTCGGTGATCTCGGCCTGCCACCACGCCTCTGGCACACCACTAGCAGCCTCATAGTCGACAGTCATAAACCATGCCCGCAGCACGACGACACGATCCGCCACTACGTCTACACGCTCGGTTTCTACGACATTGACCCCGACACCGATTATAGGTACGAGGACGTCTACAACCATTACCTCATCGACATCGACGACTGGCAAGGTGAATGCGAATTCTATGGCCTCGACCATCTCGAATTCGATATCGGCATCGAACCAGACAGGCGCACCTACACATGGTGGACACTCGACCAGATGCTCGCCGACCCACGCATGAGACACGTC
>Ga0256404_1007921_pt1 | contig 16372 bp, 20 predicted proteins | sample RumenRJG_01DNA_FD_185990 | JGI IMG/M metagenome (GOLD analysis project Ga0256404, IMG submission 185990) | Bovine rumen microbial communities from Lethbridge, Alberta, Canada - RJG_01 | ecosystem: Host-associated > Mammals > Digestive system > Stomach > Rumen | place: Canada: Alberta | collected...
AGCCGAAATCATCAATTTTATACAAGTCCTCGTAGCTCAGCTGGATAGAGCGCGCGCCTCCTAAGCGTGAGGTCGGAGGTTCAAATCCTCTCGGGGACGGGTGAGCGACTACAGTCGAACACTTCAGAAGTGCCGTCTGTAGTCGCTTTTTCTATGTTTTCAACCTTGACTGTATTCCCGTCTCCGCTGAAATTCAGCGTAATCAGGAAGTGATCGTCATACAGGAAGATGGCATTGACAAAAGTATCGATCAGTCGCTTTTTAGCATCCAGATTATCCGTGTCCATATCACGCATGGTTTCCAGGAAGAATTCAATGCGCTCTTTGGTCAGTTTAATCCCCTTTGAAAGCTCTCGATCCGCGAGGGCCTTTTTTAATGCCGCTTTCTGCCCGTTCAGTTCATCCAGGCGTGTCTGTATCAGATCGAAGGGCATTCCGCTCTCAACCGATTTCACGAGATTTGCAATTCCCTTTTCTACGCCGGCAAGCTCCGTCTGCATTGCCTGTATCTCTGTCTGCTCTGTATCTTGCTTCAGGTAGAATTCCCAGGTCTTGTCTACGATCAGCTGGAAGATCTCCGGATCATGAAGGATCTCGTGGATCTTCGCAAGGACAAGTGGTTCTATATAGTCCTGCCGGACGTTCTGCTTATCACAGCCTTTACCGTTATGCCGGTTCCAGCAGCCATAATAGCAGTGCTTATCTCCGGTTCTGCTGGTTCCGCTTTTTCCTACCATCGAGGATCCGCATTTTCCGCAGAACAGTTTTCCTGTTAGCAGATAATCAGAGTATGACCATTTATGCGATGGCATTCTTTTATTGATCTTCAGCATATCCTGTACCTTCCGGAACGTGTCCTTATCTACGAGGGCCGGAACCGCGTCTTCATCCCGGATTATGTCCTTGTAGATGTATGTGCCGATGTATAACTCATTGTGCAGCATCTTTTTCAGGGATGAACGATTAAAAGCTACACCGCGCTTTGTACGATGTCCCTGTTCATTCAGATACCGGATGATTTCAAACTCTGTGCTGCCGGCAGCATACATTTCAAAGATCTTCTTTGCGATGGGGCCGGTTACCGGATCAATTTCATACGTCTTGTCTGCAGCGGCTTTGTATCCGAACGCGATTGCACGGCCGCCTGGAACGTGATGCTTCTTTGCAGCTTCCAGCAGGCCGCGCCTTACGTTCTGGGACAGCTGCAGGCTGTAATATTCAGCCATGCCTTCCAGGACGCTTTCCAGGATCACGCCTTCCGGTCCGTCTACTACATTCTCAGCTACGTATTCGACGCGGACACCGTGCTTTTTCGCCTTGTATTTGTTGAACGTGATTTCTTCCCGGTTACGTCCGAACCGGTCAACCTTCCAGACGATGATGACACTGAACTGATGTTTTGCACAGTCGTGTAACATCTGCTGGAAGGCCTCTCTGTTGTCGTTTGTGCCGGTTTTAGCTCTGTCACAGTATTCCCGGATGATAGTGTATCCCTTTTTCTCCGCGTATTTCTGTGCAGCGGCAAGCTGACCTTCAATGGAGGTCTCATGCTGTTTTGCTGATGAGAACCGGGCATATACGACAGCCATTTCTCCATCTGTCTTCTTACCAGTCATTTTGTAATTTCAACGCCTCCTGCATTGTCAGGACATCCATGTACGGATCAAAGAAGATCACATAGTCCTGATATTTAACGTGTGTGCCGTATTTATCGTGATAGCATTCCAGGCAATCTCTGAGAAAGTTCTGTGGAACATCGAGATATTCTGCAGTCTCATACATGTTCTTACAGCCGGCCTCTTTTGCTTCGATAAGGCCGGGTAATCCGATCTGTACGTCAAAGGCCCACATCCTTGCTTTGCGCTCCTGCTTTCTGGATTCGGGCGTGTCATCGAGGATATCACCGGATGAAGTGAAGTAGTGTCCAAGTTCTTCAGCCAGGACGCACGCTTTCTTCCGGTTGGTGGGTATGGTGCGGCGGATAGCTACACGGGTGCCTTTGATACGTCCGTCATAGGCCTGCAGATCCTTTTCCCTGGTTACAAGGCCAAGGTTGTCAGCTATGGCAAGTAAGCTATCATAAGTCATGTAAACCATCCCCTTCTATGGTTACGATATAGAATTTGTTGTCCGCGCATGGTCACAATGGTCAAAAGTCATCGTCGTTCATAATGTCTTCGTCGTGTGCGATCATGTCAGGAGTGACGGGAACGTCTGTCCTTATATGCGCGGCATTCGGAAGAGATCCAGGAAGGTATTTATCCTGCATGAGCATTCCCTGAATCACGCCTTCCGCCTTGAGACGGTCCGTAGGATCCAGTCTGCTGATGAGCTGGATCAGGGTATCGTTTCCCGCTTTTGGGAAGGCCACGGTCTTTTGCGGGGCCGGATCCGCCGGTTTCTTTTTGCCCTTTGCAAAATCTGTCGGATCATCGGTACGGCCTAACAGATAGTCTGTTGACACTTCCAGCGCGTCGGCAATGGCGGCCACGGTGTTACCAAGTGGCGTGATGTCCTTTGTGTTCCATTTTGAGATTGTCGCTTTGGTGGAACCGAAAAGGCTTGCGGCCTTTTGTGAGCAGGGTTCCAGTCCACGCTTTTCTGCGATTGCAGCATATCGGTCATAGAAAGACAACTCTTTTCACCTCCGAGTCGAAAATTTTCTCTTATTCCTCTTGACAAGTTGAATTTGTTTTGCTACACTCGCTATAGACAGTTGAACAAGGTAGACCAAAACAAAATGCAAAAAGCCCTGTTGATAGAGGATAGTTAAAAGTGGTGTTCTAATTATACTCTATTAGTTGAAATGTTTCAACTGTAAACCAGAAGAAATTTGCAGAAGACAGGAGGTAAAGAATGGCACTGGTTCTTAACGAGGACTGGACGGCGCATGTTGTCGGGCAAATGCATAAGTACCGGATCACGAATATCGAGCTGGCGGCACGATGTGTGTATAAGGTGGATGAGAACGGGGAGAAGAAAAGTTATTCTCCGCAGTATCTTTCCACGGTTCTGAACGGTAACAAGGTATTTGAAAGCGATGAGGCCGCCCAGAAGACACAGGAACGCATTTTGTCGGCTCTGGATGAGCTGATAGCGGAAAGAATGAGCGAGGTAGAAAATGCGGGGACTGATGCAGGATCCGAAGGGGATTGACCTTTCACTTATCCCACCTGCAGACATTCAAAACCTGGCAGCAACGTTTCTCGATGCCGTAAAGAGCTTTTATGAGGATCCTGGAAACGAGGCAAAGTTCCAGGAATGGTTACGGCGGCGGGAAGAACAGAGGAAACAAGCGGTATAGCAATCACATACAAGGAGGCAAAACTATGTTGGAAATCAAAGTAAACATCGAGGCAACCGCACCGGATCTTTCAGCAGCAATCGAAAAACTGGCAGTGGCGCTAAAAGGATCGGTGGTCCTGAGTCCGGAAGGGGTGCAGACGCAGCTCAGTGGAGTACAGGTCGCAGGAAACCCTACAGTTACTCCTGCATCGGCTACTGTGGAAAGTGTTCCTGCAGTCAATACGAATGCGCAGCAGGCTGTAGCACAGAACGCGGTTGACCAGATTCCTGCAGCACAGGCGCAGACGGTACAGTCGGATCAGACAGCGCAGCAGCGGTTCATGAATCCACCTGTTACGGCAGCAACGCCGGTGATTGACCTGGAAACGATCAGCAGAGCAGGCGCGGCTCTCATCGATCAGGGAAGAACAAAGGATGTTCTGGATCTGCTGAAGCAGTTCGGAGTTCCGGCAGTCAATCTTCTGGATCCGAGTCAGTATCCGGCATTTGCAGAGGGGCTGAAAGCTCTGGGCGCGAGTATCTGAGGGAGGTGAGTGCGGATGGCTACACCGAACGACCATGCGAAGGCGAGTGCATCCGGATCCGGTAGATGGCTGAACTGTACGATGGCCCCGACTTTTGAAGCACAGTTCCCGGACGGAGATCCGGGACCGTATGCGAAGGAAGGGACGCTGGCACATCGGATCTGTGAGCTGACAGCTGAATACAATTCCGGTGAGATCACGAAACGGAAGTATAACTCACAGATTAAGAAATGCCGTGAGGATCCGCTTTTCCAGGAAGAAATGATGAAGACCGCAGAGTTTTACGGTCAGTACGTTTGGGAAAAGGTGATGTCCTTTTCAGGAAAACCGTATCAGCGGCAGGAAGTCAGAGTTGATTTCTCTGAGTATGTTCCGGAAGGTTTCGGAACCTGTGACTGTCTGATAATCGGCGGCGATACGCTTTGTATAGTCGATTACAAGCACGGCAAGGGTGTTCCCGTATCGGCAGAAAACAATTCACAGATGCGCCTGTATGCGCTGGGAGCGTTGAAGCAGTATGGGATGCTTTACGCGGTGAAGAAGGTTTCAATGGCAATCGTACAGCCCCGCATTACGGAAGAGGTCAGTGAGGAGACAATCCCGGTTGAGGACCTTCTTTCCTGGGGAGAACAGATCAAACCGATTGCACAGAAGGCCGTTACCGGTATAGGCGCTGAGTTCAAGGAAGGTCCGTGGTGTCGTTTTTGTAAAGGCCGCGCGGTATGCAGAGCAAGGTCAGAGAATATGACCGCCCTGGAAGACTTCAAAGATCTTCCGATTGACGGAAAGCTGACGGAAGAAGAGAAGACACAGAGGGCAGCGGCCATGGATGCCGGCTTTACCCTTCCGCCGGTTCTGACGGATGCGGATGTCGGGGATCTGCTTTTCAGGGGTGAGCAGCTTGTCAGCTGGTACAACGATCTGAAGGATTATGCGCTGGAAGCGATTCTGACCGGAAAAGAGATCCCCGGATGGAAAGCAGTGGCCGGAAGATCAAACAGGGCGTTTGATGATACGGACGCAGCTCTGGAAGCAGCGAAGAAGGCCGGATATGACGAAGCTGTCCTGTATGACAGGAAGCCGAAAACCCTCACTGAACTGGAAAAGATGATGGGTAAGAAGGAATTTGCTGAAGTCATGGGGAGCCACATTGTAAAGCCAATGGGGAAACCCACACTGGTAGAGCAGTCAGATAAGCGGGAGCCGTACAGTCCGGCGGCGGCTGATTTTGCAGGAGCTACACAGTCATGACAGAGAGAAGTTTGGAGTTCAGGCGTTATGGCTGCCGGATGACTTTGAATATGCCGGTAGCCATGGAGGAAATGCCGATCACCAATCTCCGGAAGTTCTTCAAGCTGATGGATGAGGAATATTGGAGAAATGAAGAAAGCACCCGCTCTTTCTTCTCCTATATTCCTGAGATCCTGGAAGATCTGAAGGACAAATGGAATGAGGAAAGCCTGAAGTTCCAAAAGGAATATCAGGATCCAAAGTTCGATTCATCCGGCAACTATATCAGCGACAAAGAAGAACGCGAGAAAAGACGGAACCATAATAAACGGCTGATGAACAAAGTGAAGGCGGCAAAGGCCAGGTATGAAAGGTTCCAGAAACGGGTTCCCAAATTAGAGGAACTGAAAGAACAGTATTCACATTAAGGAGGCAAATATATGTATCAGAATATCCCTACTAAAGTTTTAACCGGTGAAGTCAGACTTTCCTATTGCCATCTGAATGAGCCGTCCCTGAGAAAAGATGCCGCTCCCGGTGAAAAGCCGAGATACAGCGTAACACTGCTGATACCGAAAACGGATGTGGCAACAAAGGCAGATATCGACTCTGCTATTAAAGCTGCTTATGAGGACGGTGTGGCTAACAAGTGGAAGGGTCTGCGGCCTGAAATGGCTTCTCCGTTGATCTGGGATGGTGACGGCAGGCGTAAGGGCGGAGACGAATTCGGCCCTGAGTGCAAAGGCCACTGGGTTATTACAGCGAACACTCCGGACAATACCAGAAAGCCGCAGGTCGTTGACATCTCCAATATCAATGTCGAGCTTGCACCGAAGGATGTTTATTCCGGCATGTATGCCCGTGTAACGCTTAATTTCTTCTCCTACAGCAGAGGAAACAAGGGTGTTGGTTGCGGCCTGGGTAACGTCATGAAGACCAGAGACGGAGAGCCGCTGTCCGGTGGCGCGTCTGCTGCTTCCGACTTTGACGGTATCGGTCAGGCCGTCGCTCCCGGTATCGGCTTTGGAGCGGGTCCGCAGGGAACAGCTACACCGAACTACGGCGGAGCGATGGCGGCCACACCTGGACAGACGGGTTACCAGAATACCGGAATGAATATCAATCCGATTACTGGCCAGCCGATGGGCGGTCCGCAGATGAGCGGGGTTCAGATCAATCCGATCACAGGACAGCCCATGTAAGTTCTTCATAGTTTTTCTCCTTTTCACGGCAGAGCCGGAACTGCCTTAACAAAACATACACTGGGGACATAATTGGCGGCATTACGGAACACCCTAAGAACCGCAAGGGGATCACGCGGATAACACGTCTGCCCCGGACGAACCAGTTATCCGCAATTTATCCGGTGGCGGAATAGGTAAACGCTAAGTAAAGATAGGACAATTAGGAGGAGTGATAAGTGGGGTCCTGTCATGTGAGGTGCAAATCCTCACCCGGATAAGCCGTGGTGTCTTCCCACGTTAAACCAGGCAGGCTTGCAGTCTCCTGAAAGCCTCAACCTATGAATTTACATGAACGTTCGTGTAAATGACGCGAGAGGTAAGACGAATCCTCCTCCTGTTGGCATCCAGAAAGCCAGTCGAGTGAGAAACCTGAAAACGCAGCGGTCTGGCAATGCGGAAGTAGGACGCGCCTTTGGGGATATGGCGCATATCGGAACGTAGGGCATTGGGAGCCTTCCCGCAGGGGCGGGTGATGGGTAATAGGACACTTTTGAGCAAGGTAGCCTTGACTCTGTAGAAGAGCGGTCTTGACGGAAGAAACAGGGGAATAACCATTGAGCAGGTTCGATTCCTGCCGTTCCGATGAGAAATGAAATACTAACGGGGCCGTGAATTTTTCACAGTCGGAGCAGAGTTAAAGCCGTTACCGTTTTGGAACGGAGCAATCGCACGGAGCGAATACGACTGCTTGGCGATCTTTGGATGGACGGCCCATTTCGGAACGTAGCTCAATGGTAGAGCTTTGACGGTAAACAACAAGAGATTCGTCACCTACTTGTGATACAGGTTCAAGTCCTGTCGTTCCGAAGTAGTCGCTGGCGTGAGAGCTGCAGATCTTTGCGCGCCCAAAATATACGCCGTAAATAAGGGGCTGAGTCCAGCGGTACAAGCAGAAAAGGACGGCTACACAGGGAAGGTCAAACCCTTGAGCGAAAAAACCGGTGCAGGTCAAGCCTTAACCGCCCGGAGTCAGCGTGTACACGGATTAGGGAGAAGAGGCCGTGGCACGGGCGAAACTTCAGCAGGTTGGAGTGAATGACTGTTAGACATAAACGATGCAACCGCTGACCGCGAACTGTTCAGCCGTCGGTCATAAAACATAACGGCGGAACTTTTCGGAACGTAGCTTAAAAGGGAAAGCAGCGGCGGAGGATTTTGTCATGTTCCTAAACTATCAGTTGTGCAAGCCGCAGGATGCGCGTTCGAGTCCCGCCGTTCCGATGAGGTGGACGTTCTTACTCTTTATTCATCACCTCATAAAAAGGAATAAAGGGCGGCAAGGCGGTGCGCTGTAAGGAGTCCGTCCGGTGATGTTCGGTTAATTCATCCGGTTCCCGCCCATTTCCGTGACAAGTGGGAGAGCGACGTAATGGCAGTGTAAGGTAGCGCAGCAAAGTACGAATAAATACACTGTGGCGGCCGGGAAAGACCGGTATACGGGGAAACCATATACAACGATTGGAGCAGGTGAGAACCGACGATCTGAGGTTGTTAAACGGTGCATCGGTATGGGAGTACCCGTATTTTTCAGGAGAATTACAAGTGATGAAGGAGGCAACCTTATGATGCATCACTTATCAATCGATCTGGAAACGTACTCTGATGCACCTATCGCAAAGACGGGAGCGCAACGGTACATTCTGGATCCGAGTTTTGAGATATTGCTTTTTGCCTATTCTGTGGACGGGCAGCCGGTTCAGATCATTGATCTGGCAAGCGGGGAACCGGTTCCGGAATGGTTAAAAACGGCCCTGGTTAATCCGGCCTATGTAAAGCACGCCTACAATGCACCGTTTGAATTCGGATGCCTGTCAAAGTATTACGGGCAGATGTATCCGGCGCAGTGGCGCTGCACGATGTTCCACGGTCTGTATTGTGGCTACACAGCGGGACTGGATGCGACAGGCAGGGCGCTGGGCTTGCCGGAGGATAAGCAGAAATTGAAAACCGGTCGAGACCTGATCCGATACTTTTGTGTACCATGCCGGCCGACAAAGAGTAACGGGCAGCGGACCAGGAATTATCCTCATCACGATCCGGATAAATGGAAGCTCTTCAAAGAGTATTGCTGTCAGGACGTGGTAACGGAAATGGAGATAGAAAACCGTTTGTCTTCCTTCCCGGTTCCCGACTTTGTACAGAAGCAATGGGAAACGGATCTGAGGATTAACTTCCGAGGCGTTGCGGTTGATATGCCCTTTGTAGAAGGCGCTCTTATCATGGGTAACCAGGTAAAGACGGAAATGATCGAAGAGGCGGAACAGATTACGAACCTTGACAATCCGAATAGCGTTTCACAGCTGAAGGACTGGCTGAATAAAGAGATCGGAGCCGGCGAAGAGGAGCCGGAGATCCAGAGCTTGTCAAAGGACATTGTGAAAAAGCTGCTGAACCGTGAGGATAACAGTCCGGATGTACAGAGGATGCTGCAGATCCGTCAGGAGCTTGGAAAGACATCCACGAAGAAATATGACGCAATAAAGATATGCGTGTGTCCGGATAAACGCGTCAGAGGCCTTCTGCAGTTCTACGGAGCCAACAGGACAGGCAGATGGGCTGGAAGGCTGGTGCAGGTTCAGAACCTTCCGAGGACGTACACGGATCCGATAGAGCTTGCCCGTGAGCTTGTCACAGACAGGAAGACAACGGCGGTCAGATGCCTTTACGGATCTGTCTCTGATACGCTCTCACAGCTCATCAGGACGGCCTTTATTGCCAGTCCGGGGAATGTACTGATTGATGCTGATTTCAGCGCTATAGAGGCACGTGTGATATCCTGGCTGGCCGGTGAACAATGGAGACTGGAAGTATTCCGGACGCACGGGAAGATCTACGAGGCTTCCGCTTCACAGATGTTCGGCGTACCGATAGAGCTGATTAAGAAGGGAAATCCTGAATATGCTCTGAGGGCAAAAGGGAAGGTCGCTGAATTGGCTTTAGGATATCAGGGAAGCGCCGGGGCGCTCATTAACATGGGCGCTTTGGACATGGGGTTACACGAGGAGGAACTGCCGGACATCGTACAGAGATGGAGGACCGCGAACAGGCACATTCAAAGTCTCTGGTATGAAATGGATGAAGGGGCGCGGCAGGTTATCGGTTTTGGCGGGGCCGTGAATGTACACGGGTTATGGCTGGCAAGGGAGTATGACTATAACCAGGGTGTTTACTGCTTCACGATCACGTTACCTTCCGGCCGGAAGCTCTTTTACATCAATCCGAAGATCGGAACGAACCGGTTTGGTGGTGAGTCTATCACGTACTGGGGTATGGACCAGACATCGAAGAAGTGGAAAGAGATAGAGACCTACGGCGGGAAACTGACAGAGAACGTTGTGCAGGCTATTGCTCGTGATTGTCTGGCAGAGGCGATTGAACGCCTGGAAGCGGCAGGGTTTCCCATTGTCTTCCATGTGCATGATGAAGTGGTCATTGATATAAAGCCCTATGCAGACAACAAGGCGATGCTGCAGCAGGTAGTCGATATCATGAAGCAGCCGCCGGCATGGGCGGCAGATATGCCGCTGAATGCGGCAGGATGGGTAGGAGATTTCTTCACGAAGGATTAAGGGGAGTGAGTTCATGAAGAATACGGTTTTAAAGGTACAGGCGTATATATGCCTAATCATCTGGACGATCGCCGCTTGTGCGGTAGATAGTGACAGCTGGATACCAACTATCATAGTTGCTGTCGTGACAGCATGGCTGACGCTTTTCACATATGCGAATGACTGGTTTGAGGGGTACTGCTGAAAAAGGCAGTAAATAATAAGGGGGCAAAACATGAAGCGCACAAACAGGGGATCCGGAAGAGAAATCTTCACGGAAGAGTATTGGGACAAAGTGTTTATGAAGCTGCTTATGCGGATCGGGATCTTTGCTATCACCGTAACGGTGATCGGGGTACTGGCCACACCGATAATCATGTCTGTGGTTTACACCTGGCGGTGGATGTTCCTGTATCCGGCATATCTGGTAATCATACTTTTAGCATTGGCATTTGATAGGGGGTAAACATGAAGATCATAAAACCATCAGTAGAGTTCATCACACCTTTGAACGGGAAAGTCATCATGGAGCGGCTGGAAGAATGCGGCCGTGTCTGCTACAAGTCGGAAGATTCCATCACAGAGGGAAGCGCAGAGAAGTTCCTGAAAGGGATCATTTCAAGAGGGCATGAGGCAGTCCTGGAACATTGTTCCTTCACAGTCAAATTCATCTGTGATCGTGGGGTATCCCATGAAATCGTAAGACACAGGCTTGCCGCTTACTGTCAGGAGTCCACACGGTACTGCAATTACAGTAAGGATAAGTACAACAACGAAATTACGGTTATAGAGCCGTGTTATCTGACTCAGGGCACAGAAACCTATGCCCGATGGGAAAAGGCCTGCATTGAGGCGGAGAGTGCTTATTTTGACCTTCTGAATGCCGGTTGTTCCCCGCAGGAAGCAAGGGCAGTCCTTCCCAACAGTCTGAAGACAGAGCTTGTCATGACAGCGGACATCAGAGAGTGGAGACACTTCCTCAGACTCAGATGCAGTAAGGCCGCCCATCCGCAGATAAGGGAGGTAGCTACACAGCTTTTGGAAGCGCTGCAGTGGGATCTGCCGGTTTTGTTCGGTGATATCTGGGAGGATCTGAAGAAATGACTTTTACATTGATTGCAAAGACGGTTTTTATGATCGCGGCGCTGCTCTTTTCAGTATGCAGCGTGGGAGCGAAGGAACAGAATGTCGGCTGGCGGTGCGTAGTACTGTCAGCGGTATTTACAGCTGCTTTAGCGGCGATGATTGTGATTAAGGGGTGACAAGGGATGAAGAGAAAAGAGGTTTTACAGCAGGCTGACAAGTGTGTAAATGGCGAAAGAGAACAGGATTACGGTACACCGGAACAGAACTTTCAGATTATCGCGGACCTGTGGAGCGTTTACAAGGGCGTATCCTTTTCACCGGTAGATGTGGCAATGATGATGTCCCTTCTGAAGATTGCGCGGATTAAGAGCGGCGGCGGAACCGGTGACAGCTTTGTTGATCTGGCCGGATATGCAGCCTGCGGCGGCGAACTGGCAGAACTGGAAAAGACGAGAGTGACGGCGAAACGATGAGAGAAACGAACCTGATAATAGATTGCTTTGCCGGCGGAGGAGGGGCTTCCGTCGGTATCGAAATGGCGGTAGGCCGCAGCGTAGATATCGCGGTAAACCATGATCCGCAGGCCATACGGATGCATACCGTCAATCACCCGAAAACACTTCATCTGACAGAGGATATCTTTGAGGTTGATCTGCAGAAATACGTTGGTGGCCGTCATGTGGCCCTTATGTGGGCTTCTCCGGACTGTACGCAGTTCTCTAAGGCCAAAGGTGGAAAGCCCCGTGTGAGCGGGATCAGGATGCTTCCATGGGCGGTTTACAAGCACGCGAAAGCGGTAAAGCCGGATGTCATTATCATGGAGAACGTCGAAGAGATACAGCAGTGGGGTCCCCTGGATGAGAACGGCAGGCCGATAAAAGAACAGATGGGAGAAGAGTATTCCAGGTTCATAACGGCGGTTAAAGGTCTGGGGTATACATTCGATAGCAGAGAGCTGATTGCGGCCGACTACGGCGCTCCTACGACGCGGAAAAGGTGGTATGCGATATTCCGCAGGGATGGCAGGCCGATAGTCTGGCCGCAGCAGTCTCATTTTAAAGACAGGGAACCACTTTGGGAACCGTGTGGGGACTATATAGACTGGTCGGATCTGGGGCAGTCGATCTTCGACAGAAAACGGCCGCTGGCGGAGGCTACACAGCGAAGGATTGCGAACGGTATACGTAAGTATATTGTTGAGAGTCCGGATCCGTACATTGTGCAGGATAAACGGGCGCTTGCTTTCCTGATTCAGTACCACGGAGAACAGAAGGACGGGGACAGCAGAGGGCAGGTCCTCACAGAGCCATTGAGAACCATAGACACGTCAAACAGGTATGGTCTGGTAACGGCCTTTGTGACAAAGTTCTATAAAACGGGGATCGGTCAGGGGTGCGATGAGCCTTTGCACACGATTACGACAAGCCCCGGACACTTTGGCGTGATATCGGCCTTCCTGGTCAAGTATTACGGCCAGGGATGCGGACAGCAGGTATCAGAGCCTCTGGCCACGATCACGACAAAAGACAGATTTGGTCTGGTTAATGTACTGCTGACCATTGACGGTCAGAAATACATTATTTCAGATATATTCCTGCGGATGCTCAAACCTACAGAGCTGAAGGTTATGCAGGGTTTTCCAGATGACTACATTATCGGATATGACCTTGCATGGAAGAGAATGACTGTAGCAGAGCAGGTCGCAAAGATAGGGAACAGTGTTTCACCGCCGGTTGCGAAAGCACTTGTGGAGGCGAATTGTGCTTATCTCAAAGAAGGCGAGAGGAAACCAATTATCAGTTTTGACAGACTGGAAAAGACCGGTTGAATAAGGAGGCTTTATGAAAATCGGAAGAGAGATCAAAGAGACCTGGGCAGAAATTGAAGAGCTGCAGCTCGTTGGGGCGCTATTGAAAGCATATGCTCCCGGAGATTATAAGCTCGTGGATTTAGGTGAAGACGGAGTTATCAGAATGCGCCTTGCCGGATTACACAGAGATGTAAAAGCAGACGGGGAACCGGTCAGTGCGACATGGATTGCAGGAGACCTGACAGCAAAAAGACATCGGATACATCATGACTGGTTCGGTGAATACAGCAAGTCGGATCTACGCAAATGGTTGAATGATGAGCTGTATAACCGGCTGCCGGATGACCTGAAGAGAATCATCGTTCCTGTGCTGAAACGGCAGGTGGCGTATGATGCTGACTGGAACTGCTACACGGATGAAGTGGTGGATAAAATCTGGATCCCGTCCTTCTCGGAGGTATTTGAGGGTGGGTATCCGGATCTATTTTCAGATGATGAGAGCCGTGCTATGGCCTCGTTCTGGTGGTGCCGGTCCGCTGTTGTCAGCCATTACTTCGGTGGTGTGTACAGCAGCGGCTACAATGGCAATGGCTACGCGTCCAACTCCTACCCGCTGGCCCTGGGCTTCTCAACCTGATCTTGAATCCGCGCCCGCTTGTCGGGCGCGTAAACCAAATACAGGAAGGAGGGGAAGACAGATGATGGATGTCACACTGTTTTCGACAAACTGTCCGCGCTGTAAAGTTCTGGCACAAAAGCTGACGGACAAGGGTATTGAATTCAGGATATCAGATGATGTCGATGAGATGATCCGCCGGGGCTTTATGAGTGCGCCGGTATTGGATGTTGACGGAGAATCAATGGATTTCAGCACTGCTATTAAATGGGTCGATAGCAAGGAAGGATAAAGATGCAGGTAAATATCAAATTGTTAAAGGATTTCGTATCGCAGTATAACAAGCTGCAGTCAACATACGGATCGGAGATTGCAAAGCTGAACGGGTTTGATGATGACCAGCTGAGTTACACGGACTTTATTGATAACTTCATCGATAAGGAAACCGTGGCAGATGCAAGTGTAGACAGCAATGCAAATGTGTCCCGAAAGGACATCGTGACTTTGGAGCGTGAAATGCCGAAACCGCATTCTAAGCTCCTGGCATTCAATAAGATTTATTACGAGCTTTCAAAGAAATTCGGATTTAAGGTAGCAAATGAATGGCTTCAGATGGAGTGGGTCGGAATGTTGTATATGCATGATGCCCCGTCATCTTCTTTCCGCCCGTACTGTTTTGCCTATGACCTGAAGGATCTTGCAGAAAAGGGCCTTTTCTTTATCGAAGGGCAGAATCCGGAAGCGGCGAAACATCTGACTACTTTTGTGGATTTCGTAAAGGAATACGTGAGCTTCACCTGTAACCGGACATCCGGCGCGGTCGGACTCCCGAATATTTTGCCGTATATGTTCTATTTCTGGAAAAAGGACGTAGAAGCTGACTATCTGGGTATAAGGACAAGCCACAACGAACAGTATTACGCAAAGCAGAACTTTCAGCGATTTATTTATGCTGTGAACCAGCCGTATGTGCGTGACGGATCGCAGAGCGCATTTACGAACACATCTGTTTTTGACCATGAATACTATGAGGCCCTTTTCGGCGGGGCTGAGTTTCCGGACGGAACTTTCATGATCGACTATGAAGAACAGATCATTGATTTTCAGAAGTGGTACATGGAAGTAATGTCGGACATCCGCAGCACCAACATGTTTACTTTCCCGGTCAGCACAATTTCCCTTCTGAGGCAAGAAGGAAAGTTTGTTGATGAGGATTTTGCAAAGTGGGCTGTCAAACACAACATGAAATGGTACGATAGCAACCTTTTTGTGGATAATTCGGTGAATTCGCTTTCAAACTGCTGCCGTCTCAAATCGAATATCGAGGATCTGGGTTATTTCAATTCCATCGGTGGAACGGCGCTGAAGGTCGGATCCGTCAAGGTAAATACAGTGAACCTTGCGAGAATCGCATTGGACACCAATTCAGAGGTCGAATATCTGGATACGCTACACAGGAGGACGTGGATTTGCTTGTGTGCGCTGGATGCGGTCAGACATATTATCCGGCGGAATGTGGAGAAAGGTATTCTTCCTAATTTCAGCTACGGCCTGATTGATTTTGAGCATCTGTACAATACCATCGGGTTTATCGGTATCTATGAGACGCTGAAGAAATTCGGTTATACCAGAACAGATGAATTCGGAAACACTTATTACACAGAAGATGCGTTCCGGTTTGGAGAAGTAATCTTCAAGACCATGAGACAGACGGCAGATGAATTCATCAAAAAGTATGGCTGTGATTATCAGGTCAACACAGAGCAGATCCCGGGTGAGAGCGCAGCTGATAAGCTGATGAGGAAAGATAAATTCTTCCATCCGGAGGGCGGTGTTTACGATCTCCCATTATACGGTAATCAGTTTATCCCGCTGGGAGTCAAGACTACCATCCAGGAACGGGTCAGGATCGCGGCTGAGTTTGACCGGTACTGTAACGGCGGGTCTATCCTGCACATCAACATTGATGCTCCGTTTGATTCGTTTGAGAAGGCATGGGATTTAATCAATTATGTTGCGGATCAGGGCGTCACCTATTTTGCCTTCAATCCACGGATCCAGGCCTGCGAGAACAACCACGCGTTCTACGGGGATATCTGTCCTGAGTGCGGGAAACCCGTAGACAGTGAGTATACCCGGATTGTGGGGTTCTTTACGAAGATCAAAACATGGTCGGAGAAACGTAAAGAAGAATACAAACTGAGGGAGTGGGAGAATGTAAACCATGACTGAGATTGCAGTTAAGGGGATTATTGACGAGGACTTTGTAAATTACAAAGTCCCGTCAATGACCATCATGTTTCCGAAGTGTTCATTCAAGTGCGGAAAAGATCTGTGCCAGAATTCAGGTGTTGCCGGAATGGAGGATATCTTTGTATCTGCGGAATCTATCGTAGACCGGTATGTAAACAATCCTATCACGAAGGCTGTTGTTTTCCAGGGATTAGAACCGTTCGACTCTCCGGAGGTCTTTGATCTGGTAGCGGAATTCCGAGATAAGACGGATGACACGATTGTGATTTATACCGGCTACACAAGAGAAGAGGCGGATGACAGAGCATGGATAGATTACTTGAAGTTCTTCCCGAATATCATTGTGAAGTACGGCCGGTTTATCCCCGGACAGGAACCACACTTTGATGAGGTTCTGGGAGTAAACCTTGCTTCTGATAACCAGTATGCAGTGAAGGAGTCCTGACATGAAAAAGATACATCCCTGGATCAGAGCAATGATTATTGTGATCGGGCTTTTGCTGATACTGACCGCTGTGCTGCACTTCCGGCAGCAGAGGCAGCAGCGGGAAATGGATAAGCAGGAGCTTCACTATGACGCTGACAACTATTTCCTCATGATCGATGCCACAAATGGGATTGCAGGATTTTACTTTTGCGCTCACCCGCTTACGCACATGCGGATCCGGACGGACGCGCTTGACGGTGTGTATGACGCATATTTCCATGATGGGTATATGTATTTGGAGCATACAAAGCAGGACGCGACAATTCAG
>Ga0256404_1007922_pt1 | contig 16371 bp, 15 predicted proteins | sample RumenRJG_01DNA_FD_185990 | JGI IMG/M metagenome (GOLD analysis project Ga0256404, IMG submission 185990) | Bovine rumen microbial communities from Lethbridge, Alberta, Canada - RJG_01 | ecosystem: Host-associated > Mammals > Digestive system > Stomach > Rumen | place: Canada: Alberta | collected...
TTTGCTACGCACTTCCTTCATCCCATGCCTCACGACAACGGACTTGTGTTTCACTAGGTAGTTATTGCAATATTCCTACTAGGGACTTTCACCCATGAGGTGTATGACATGCCTGTCAAACAAAAAGCATGTCCCTAAAGGAACATGCTGTTGAGATCAACTTCAAGAATTATTGCTATTTTGATTGCGTTTTCAAGCTTTGGTAACTTAACACCGCTTTCATAATCATAAATAATTCTTTGACTTTCATAGCCTAGCCTGTCGGCTAGCCATTGTCTAGTCAATCTTTTTTCGGTTCTAATTCTGTAGAGATTTAATCCGAAATTTTTTGTGTCTAAAGTTGAGCTCTTTAATTTGTTAGTCATGTGCTTTTCCTCCTAATGAAAAAACACACTCTGAGTCAATTAATACATAACTAACAACTTAATTATACCAAACAAATTTAAATTTGCGGTTATAATCGAAACCAATAAGATCATCCAAGCGCATATTAAAACAATTACATAATGCAATTATATTCTTTAAATTCGGTAAGGAAACATTATTTTCCCGTGCTTTAACCGAACATATACATACTCCTAATTTTCTTGCTAATTCTAATTGAGTCATTCGTTTCACTTTTCTCATTCTTTTAATATTATTCGAAACAAACTCTTTATTAATAATTTCTGTCTTCATAGTAATTCTCCATAAAGATTATCAGATAATTAAAGTTAAAAAAATATGTACTAACAGTTCATTTTTACTAAAAAGTTTTTCTAACGTTTTAACTTATATTGATAAAGCATTTTTTATTTAACATGAAAAGCTCGGAAATATTAACACGGCAAGAATATGTCATTAATGGCCATAACTTGAGACTTAAATATGTTACAAAAGTTTTATTCATGTAACTTCAAGCAATATCAAATTATCAAAAATAAACCGATATAAGAGAAACAAAACATCGTTATTTGTTTTTGCCAAACGGGCATTTAAAACACTTATTACAAATCAAAACTGCGCATAAGCAATACGGTCTCCAAGCCTAGTCATTCGACCAGTTTATTGGTCAATTTCCAAATTATCACTACGGCCCTCGTAAAGTCTATGAACCTGGTTAAACACCCAGGTTATTGCTCTTTATCGAGGAGAAGTAATATGGTGCTAGGGTCTTAGAACCTGGTCAAATAACCAGATTATTGCTCGTGCAGCCGTTAGCAAACAAGCATGGAGTTTTATGTCTTAGAACCTGGTCAAATAACCAGGTTATTGCTAGATAATGGTTACATTTGGATGGAGTTTGAATGTCTTAGAACCTGGTCAAATAACCAGGTTATTGCTCGCTTAGCGAAGCAGTACATAATGCCGCTAATGGTCTTAGAACCTGATCAAATAACCAGGTTATTGCTCTTGATTACGTTGATAGTCATTTTGTCGTTCAAGTCTTAGAACCTGGTCAAATAACCAGGTTATTGCTCTTGATTACGTTGATATCAATTTCGTTGTTCAAAGTCTTAGAACCTGGTCAAATAACCAGGTTATTGCTCCTTAACTATATCACAAGAACTCGCCTTTTATCAATTAATGATGCAAACGTCTTTATTAAAAATATATCTCATTTAGAAGCGTATTAACTTTTAACACTACTCATAGATTAAAGTTTCTCAAGCAATTACTAAGTATTTGTAATACACAAAAAATTCCAAGAAGACGACTTAATAACTTTTTATTCTTCAGCAAAATTAAAATTAATTCTATTTGAAATGTGATTTAATTTATTTTCGCAAATTTTCCTATTCCAATTTTCTTAAGTTGCTCAATTTCCTTTAGAATTCTATTGCCACATATTTCTTTTACTTTTATACCGATTTGGCCATCAAGAACTAAAGAAGGCTGTGTAGGAATAACTATTGCATCAACTCTTTCTTCTAGAATATTTCCTTTTTTAATATATAGCGCCATAAATCATTTTCTCTAAAACAATTTCTTTAATGCTTTGTTGTCTTCTTTACTTAAAATAATAAATAATTTGTTCATCTTCAAAAAGCGCATCAAGAGGAACATTTCTATATGAATATTCATAATAAATTGATTTTGCTACACCATTTGCGGATATAAAAACTAATTGGATATCTTTCTTTGTTTTAGTTACTTCTTTAAAACACGAAATTTTATTAGCTAAATTTTCACTATATTCTTTATCTATAACAAATTCTTCATCAGTAAATTTAACTTCAAAGAGATTCACAATTCGCTCTTGTCTATCCAATACAATATCAATTTGGCAACCTTTTCGATAAGCATCTCCAATTACCTTCCAATTAAATACTTCACTTGCAATTCCAATCCTTAAATATTCTTTGATATGTTCTAAATGGAAAAAACATATTTTTTCAAACATTAATGCTTCCCGCGTTATGCGTTGATGATTTTGTACTAGTTGACTCCAATAATGAATATTTAGATTCTGATTTTTTCTCATGAACTTTAAATAAAAATTGATAAAAGAATCAACGATTATCATAATTTTTACTTTCCTATTTTCTTTATAAGATGGCAAAAGTCCAATTATCCCACAATCAATCAAAAGGCTAATCTTATTAGTTAAATCACCATTAAATTTTTTTCCTAATAAATCTGATAGTTCGCTCTTTGTCAATCCATAAGGATGTTCAGATAAAATTTCCAATATCCTATTGCAATCTTCATCTCTTTTTAAGATTGTTGAATATAAATCATCATATTCATTAACTAATTGGCCTGTTGGATTAAACAATAAATCATCAATATTTTCATTTAAGTTTAGAGATGGTTTTAAGAAATTTAAATAATAAGGGATTCCGCCAAGCACCATATATAATTTTGTTATAGTAAATCTGGACCATTTAATTCCCTTATTTAAAAGAAATAATTCAGTATTATGCAAATTAAAAGGCAAAAGATGTATCTCAGCTGTTTTCCTGTTATATAAACCGCCTTTATTCGATTTGATTTTTCTCACAAGCCATGAGCTATCGCTCCCACAAGCTATAAATACTAGATTATTTTTTGATTGTCCATAACTATTCCAAAAATACTCAAAGCTACTCATAAAATCACTTTTTTGTGTATCCATCCATGGCATTTCGTCAAAAAATATAATTACCTTTTTATTTGCTGGAAATTGATCTATATAATCTCTTAAACAATTAAATGCTTGTGACCAATTGGAAATTTTAGAAATATATTTTCCAGTGTATCTTTCAAATTCTGAAGCAAAATTATTAAGTTGAGTCTGCATTGGCTTTCTAAAGGATCCACAAAACTTAAAATCAAAGGTGTTAGCAAAAAACTCGTTTATTAGATATGTTTTTCCGACTCTTCTTCTTCCATAAACTAGCAATAATTGCGCAAAATCGCGATGAACAACATCTTCAAGAACTGATATTTCTTTATTTCTTCCAATAATCATGTTGATAACCTCGTTGTTTAAATTATATTATTTTCGCGGAAAAATAAAATATAAATCCGCGAAAATGTTGAAAAAAATTGAGTTTTCGCTAAAAAATAAATTATAATTCCGCGAAAAGATAGAAAAAAATTAAGTTTTCGCGGAAAAATAAAATATAAATCAGCGAAAACAATGAAATTTTATGAGTTTTCGCGGAAGTATAATTCCATATCTATATGAAAAATAAGTCATTTTGATTAAATTTCGAAAATTTTCTCCATTACCAATATCAAAAAGAGATAAAGTTCGAACAATAATACAAAACTTTCAAATTTGTCCTATAAAAAAGAGAAGCCTATTCAGACTTCTCATTTTATTTAATGTGTTTTAAAGAATTATTTAAATTCAACTAAATAGTAATTCTTTTTGCCTCTTCTAATGACAAGATATTTGTCAAATAAAGCGATTTCTTTAGAACAGAGTTTTAAGGCATCTTGTTCCTTTTCACCATTAATTAAAACTGCTCCATTTTTGATAAATTCTCTAGCCTCTCTTTTACTTGATGCTGCTTTAATAGCGATTAAAAGTTCTTCTAAAGGCATAGCATTTTCGACTTCAATTTTATAACCTCCAAATAATTCTTGGATGTTAGCTTCACTAAGTGATTTGATGTCGTTAGAGAATAAGACTTCACTCATTTTAACAGCTTCATCAGCAGCTTCTTTACCATGAATTATTTTAGTAACTTCATAAGCAAGACGCTTTTGAGCAATTCTTTTACCTAAGTTTTCAAGGTGTTCTTTTTCTATAGCAGTAATTTCTTCTTTATCTAAGAATGTAAAAACCTTGATGTATTTAACGCTATCTTCATCGCTTTGATTAATGAAGAATTGGTAAAGTTTATATGGAGATGTAAGTGCTGGGTCAAGGAAGAGAGCACCATCTTCTGATTTGCCGAATTTTTTGCCATCACTTCTTGTAATTAAGTGAGCAGTCATACATTCAACTTTTGCATCTTCTCCTTCAGTTTTACGGATAAGATCTAAACCAGCAGTAAGGTTACCCCATTGGTCATTACCACCGATTTGAATATTAACGCCATAATCATCATGAAGTTTTTTAAAGTCATATGATTGAAGAGTCATATAGCAGAATTCTGTTAAAGAAATACCAACTTCAAGTCTTGATTTAACAATGTCTTTGCTGAGCATGTAATTAATAGGGAAATACTTAGCTGTATCTCTAAGATAATCAAGTAAACTAAGTTTACTTAACCAGTCATAGTTATTTAAAATCATCCCTTTTTCTGGGTCAGTTAAATCAATGAATCTTTCAAGCTGTCTTCTAATAGATTCTGTGTTTTCTTTAACTTTATCGGCAGTTAGAAGGTTTCTTTCTTTACTTTTGCCGCTTGGGTCACCAATCATACCAGTGCCGCCACCGACAAGAGCAACAATTCTATGTCCTGCTCTTTGAAGTCTCATTAAAAGAGAAATCATAACAAAGTTTCCAATGTGCATAGAGGAAGCACTTGGGTCAAATCCGCAATAGATTGTTTGTTTAGTTTCAAATAATTTTCTAACGTTTTCTTCGTTTGAATATTCTTTGATTAATCCTCTGTAATTTAAATCATCAATTACATTTTGCATAAATTAATCCTTTCTAGTCTCTGTATTTAATGTAGGTAAGTCTCCCATTTTCGCCTACATATACAATTGAGATAACATCATGTTTTGAGATAACTTCTTCGTTACCATCTTTATCAATAACTTTAATTTCTGTGTCGCTAATTTTTTCAACAAATTTGACAAGTCCTTCTTTTCCAGTGACTTGGAGTTTATCACCTGGGTGGAGGCCATAATTAACAATCGAAATAACAGGAATATCTAAATTTTTATAGCCCTCAAGTGATCTAAGTTCAATTAAGAATAATGCAAGAATTGGAATTCCACCTGCTTTTCTAACTAGATTAATCATGGCTTTAGCACTTCCACCTGTAGCAATTAAATCATCCATAATGATAACTCTATCGCCAGGAAGAATTGCGTCTTTAGGAATTTCAATTGTCGCTGTGCCATATTCTAAAGCATAAGTTTCACTATAACCTACAAGAGGTAATTTTCCTGCTTTTCTAGCAAGGACTAATCCTTTGTTATTGCTTGCTGCTAAAGGAGCAGCAAAAATGAAACCTCTACTTTCAGCAGCGATAATTTTGTCATATTTATCAAAGCTAGGAAGTTCTTTATTAAGGTCATTTATGACTTGATGGAAAACTTCTCCATTGCTAAGCATTGGGGTAATATCTCTAAAGTTGATTCCTTTAATAGGAAAATCAACGATGTTTCTTATAAAAGTATCGTAAATATCCATAACTTCTCCTTAATAAAGTGTAGATTGTTTCTTTCTATATTCGCTTTCAAATTTGCATTCTTTGTCGACAAGATTTCCATCAAGAAGATCGCCAAGCATTAACATTGCTCTTTTACCCACTTCTTGGAAATCAATATGTAAATCTGAAATTTGAGGTCTAAAGATTGATGCATATTTTGTTCCGATAATTGAAAGTACTTCAACATCTTCAGGAACTCTAAGGCCGCAATCTGTTGCAGCATTTAAAACAGCAGCAGCAATTGAATCACGATAAGCAATGACATACTCTTTGCGTTTTTGTCTAAATCTTTCCATGAAATCTTGATATGTTCTTTGGTATGAATCATCACAGTTCATGATGTTATATTCGCGGTCATTTTCTTTATGAACTTTAATAAATTGCTTCTCAATTCTTGAAAGTAAATTACCACAATTATGAACGTGTAAGAATGTCATTATTTTGTTATCTTTAATAAAATTGTCTTCAATAATATGCTTGATTAAGTGCTCATATCCAAAATAAATGCAACCAGTTCTTTCGCTGCTTATTCTGTTATTGATGCAAATCGCACTGACGTTATAAGAATTAATGGTCTTTAAATCTTCAGCATCAAGTTCATCATCAAAAACAATGACGCCATCGACTTTAGACTTAATAACTCTTTCGATACAACTTTTAGCATCTTCTCTACTGTGAGAAGTTGTGAAAAGATTTAAGGTGTATCCTTTTTGCTTGCAAACTGTTGTTATGCCATTAAGCATATTTGAAATATAAACGTAGTTCGCGCTAGGAATAACTACACCAATATTGGTGGTTTTATTAGTTGCTAAAGCCTGAGCAACTCCGTTTGGTTTATACCCTAGTCGATCAATGACTTCGTTTATTCTTTGTTTTGTTGCTGAACTTACTGTGTTGCTTCCATTAATTACACGTGAAACAGTAGCTAAAGAGACTCCAGCTTCTTTTGCTACCTCATATATCGTTACTCTATCTTTTAAGTTATCCATGCGCGTATTATAACATAGTAAATTTATTAAATAAATTTACATTAAAATATGACTGAGTTCTGGGCAGAAAAAATTGCAAAATTTAAATAGAACCCCTTTAAAATTAAAAGTTTTAAAAAGAAAGCCTAGAGAGCTAAGGAATTCGCAATCCATTACTAAAGAAGACTAAATAGATAATTCTATAGCATCTTGCAGAATTTATTTCATAGATATTATTTAAAAGTAGTCCGCCAAAATTTAAAAATTTTGTGATTTTAGCGGACTACTTTTTCAAGGCAATTAAAAACACCTCTTTTTTTGAGGTGCAATTAATGATTAATTTCAGTTAACCTAGAAGAAATCTTCGCCAACTTTATATGAGTCATCGAGTTCAAGAAGTCCTCTTTTTCCTTCATAACCTGGAAGAGCTAATTCTCTGCCGCTACAAAGCATGCCATAACTTTCAATTCCTAAAAGTTTTGAAGGAATAATTTGTTGTCCATTAGGCATAAATGCGTAAGGAAGGGCACAAACACAAAGTAAATTTTCTCTAGCGTTATAAGCGCCGCAAACAATTTGTAAACAATCCTTAGCTCCAATATCAACTTTACAAATATGCAAATGTTCACTATCAGGATGTTCTTCAATTTCAACAATCTTTGCTACTTTAAATCCACAGGTTTCTCTTTCTTTTAAAGGTTCCTCACCTGCGTTAACTAAGATTGAATTAATGACTTCTAAAACTGCTTTATCAATTCTAGGAATAAAACCATTTGCTTTAATTTTCATCACATTTGAGATATTAAATAGGTTATAGCCAATAACTGTTTCATTTCTTTTTAAGATTGTTACATCACCTTTAGAAATGACTTCATCAGGTCTTACTTGAGAATCAAAAACTATCATTAAAACATCGCCAATAGTTTCATGATTGTAATAAATTGCATAATTTGTGTTCATAGTTGTACTCCTATAAATCTTCTTCCTTAACAAGAGTTAAGGTGTCTTTTGTATTTCTTAATATCATTCGTTTAATTTTGATTCCGCTATTTTTGAATTTGGTTTCAAATTCAGTTGGTGCGTCAAATTCTTCTAAAACATCATAGTCAGCTAAGTCTTCAAGAATCTCCCAACCATATGATTCAAATTGTTCTTTTGAATAAGCATAGAAATCATCATTGTCACTTTTGAAATAAATAACATTTCCGAGTGGCAAAATTTTTGCATATTCAACTAAAAATAAAGGGTGTGTTAATCTTCTTTTTTTATGTCTTTTCTTAGGCCGTGGATCGCTAAAATTTAGAAATAACCCTGCAAAACTCAACTTTTTTTCTTGTTTTGTTAAATTATAGAAGTTTGCATTTATAAGTTTAACATTATCAATTCCAGCTTCATCAATTGCTTTTAAAGCGATGCCGGAGATTGTTGAATTTAATTCGATTACTAAGAATTTTTTATTAGGAAACTTCTTAGCCATTTCAATAATGAATTGTCCTTTTCCAGGCCCAATCTCTAAATACGTTTCGTTATTATTAACGTAATCTGCAATTGCATCTATATCGTTATGATTTTCATCGATAAAAAACTCATTTTGAGTATGCTCTTCTAAATATCTAATCGCCCAAGGTTTATATTTAGTTCTCATCTTTTAAAGTACCTAATGCATAAATTGCATGAGCATAAATTGGTATTGAATTATAGAAATCATCTAAATCAATCTTCTCATTTGCTTCATGAATATGATCAACTTTTCCAGGGAAACAGCTACCAAAAGCAATTGTATTCTTTGCTTCTTTTGCATATGTTCCACCACCTATTGTCATTGGCTTATGTTCTGTGTCTCCTGTTTCTTCAACATAAACGTCATATAATGCCTTAATAAATGGTGTCTCTGGATCAAAATAAAGATAAGGTAAAACACTATTAATGTAGATTGGGAATGGTGAAATATCTTGAATCTTATTCACTACATCCTCTCCTTTAACAGTTTCAGGATGTCTAAAATTAACTACCATTTCGAAGTGGTCATTTTCATAGTTAATGACACCAACGTTATAAGTTGTAAGTCCCATATTCTTGCTCTCGTATTTAGCGTTTAAAGTTCCGCCATAATAATCGAGATATTCATTTCCTAAAAGAGTTAATTGAGGAATTGTATATGCCTCGCCTAATGCTTTAAGCATAATTACACCACTATTAATTCCAAGTTGAGGTGTTGAACCGTGTGCTGCCTTACCAATAAATACAAATGTATTTTGATCTTTCTTTTCGAAAACAATGTTTGGATAATTCTTTAAATAAGTTTCTAAAACTTCTGGGTCTTCAACAACTACTTCAGCTTTATCAATAACAATATTGCTTGCTGAACCAGCATGAATTGAAACAATATGTGGCAAATGTAGGTTGCCTTTATATGAATAATTTACGATACCTTTTTCACCATAAATTAATGGAAAATCTGCATCAGGAGTGAAACCAAAAGTAGGGTCTTCTTTCTTTAAAGTTTTGAAGTAATAAGTTAAACAGGATGAACCTCTTTCTTCGTCACCGCCAAAAACTAATCTAACTCTATAATTTTTGATTAAGCCATTATCTTTTAATGCTTTTAAAGCATAATAAGCAGAAATTCCAGGGCCTTTATCGTCACTTGTGCCTCTTGCATAAAGCCTATTTTCTTTTTCATCGAAATAAGGTTCAAATGGTGGATGGTTCCATCCTTCTCCAACCGGAACAACGTCTTGGTGAGCGTAGATTCCAATTAATCTATCTCCCTCACCACACTCAATTTCAAGGCATCTCCCATCACATGTATCAACATTAAAACCATCTTTTAAAGCAATTTCTTTTAAAAGATCAAAACATTCAGATACACCCTTACCATAAGGATGCTCTTTTGTAATAGTTGTTTCATCATAGATACTGTTAATGGAACAGTCTTTGACTAACGTCTCATAAGCTTGCTTTTCATATGGTTTACATAACTTTTTAAAATCTATCATAATTAACACTCTTTCTAACTGCACTATTATAACTTAAAAGAGCAAATATTGTTATTAATGTTATATCTTTAAACAATATTATTGTTTAATAGTGGCAGTATTCATAATTTTTTCCACTAAATTAATTTCTTCATATTCAATAAAAACCGAGAACAAAATTAAAAAAAGAAGTCATTTTCATGACTTCACTTTTATAACCTATTTTGACTTAATTAAATAATGAAACTTGCACAATGCCAATAAGAATAACTATTGCTGCAGGAAGCAAAATATAAATGTTTGCAAGTGCATTTCCATTAATTTTATCTTCTTCGCTAAAATTAAATAACCCAACTTCTTTAAATCTTGATTTGCCAAATGCCTTATAAATTGTAATACCTAAAGCAGGAACAACAACAAATGCTAAAGCAATTTCAACAGATGCGCTTATTAAAGTTGTTGTACCAAAGAAAGCAAGGAAAGTTATCTCGCTTCCATCAATGCCATGTCCCATTGCATGAGTGATTCCTAAGAAGTCTTTAAATCCGAAAATATATAAACAGCCAAGAGTTACAAATGTATGGAAAATTGTGAAAAACCCTGCTAAAAGTGAACTAATTTTATAATAGTTATCAAATTTGAGTCTTTTTCTAAAGATGTCAAAAGCAACTCCACTAAAGAAACCAAAGAGCATTCTAGGGAGAATACTGATAAGTGGATTTGTAAACATTAAGTCTGCAGGTGATGATCCTGAGAACGCTTTAATAAAAGACAATAACCCAAAAACTGTGCCATATAATAGGCCTCTCCATTTTCCAAAAAGGAAAGCGCCAAGTAAAACAACTAAGTGCAATAAAGTTGCTGATGTTCCTGGTAAAGGAATGAATCCAACGTAAGGAACAAAACTCATAACAGCTAAAATAGCTATAAACATTGCATCCGTAACGATGCCTAAAATTACTTTTCTATTTTTCATAAACGTATAACCTACCTATTGATATTATAAATTTCAAGGAGTCCATCTAAAGTGAGATTCTCCTCATAATTGAAACAAACAATTTGCTCTTTAATGTAAGGAGAAAATCCTCCAGTTAAAACTCTAGTTAACTCGTAACCAAGTTCTTTTTCCATCCTTCTAGCAAATTCACTTACCATGAAGGCTTGCCCAAAAATTACTCCAGATTGGATTGAAGTTCTTGTGTTCTTTCCAATAATTTTTTGAGGAGTTTCTAAAGGAACTTCCATAAGTTGACTTGCTTTATTGGCTAGAGATTGAAGTTCAACTTCCATCCCACATCCAATAGCGCAACCAATAATTGAGCCTGTTTTATCAATTACATAAAGTTTTGTTGCTGTGCCTAAATCTGCCACGACTAATGGGTATCCATATTTCTTTTTGGCAGCAACTGCGCCTGCAAGCATATCACTTCCAAATTCGAGTGGGTTATCAGTTTTAATAGCTATTTTGGTCTTTAAATTTTTATTTAAAATCAAAGGTTTAATGCCGAACAATTTCTCAAGGCAATGCTCTAAAATTGTAGTTAAAATAGGGACAACTGATGAAATAATTGCCCCTTCAACATTTTCCTTACCATCAAAAAATAACTTTAATGAATTTAGATATTCATCGCTAGTTTTATCTTTGATAGTTTTGATTTTAAATTTTTTGGCTAACTTCTCACCATCATAAAGACCAAATTTGATGGAAGTATTGCCACAATCAATACAAAGTATCATATGTTTCCTTTCTACAGTCTCTTTTGAGTACCGTGAATAATACTTATTAATTACTTTCTCTTCTTTTCTTGTGATCTTTTGTCATTAATTTCTTTCATGACTTTGGCATCAATTAATTTAATACCATTTTTATTAGCATAATCGACACATCCATTAAGCACGAGTTTAAGGAATGGTCGAGGAACTTTAACTAACATCATCAAGGCATCATCTGTGAATTTAACATCAGTATTTAGTCTATTAGCAGCATATCTTACGCTTTCAATTCCTACTCCTTTGCCGGTTGGAATTGGTTCAGCAATAGGTTTTTTAAATTTCGTATACCAAAAGTTTGTGGAATCTCTATATCCATAATCAACTGGTACATTTGGGAAATCTTTTGCTCTAACGCCGTTAACTATAGCGTTATAGTACTTCTCTTTTAATAAAATCTTGTCAATTTTAAGAATAAAGTGACATCCGAATTTAGAAGTTACACCATTGAAGTTTCTATAAGGTCCTTCAATTCCTTCTAATTGACCAACTTTTTCTTTATCTAAATAAGCATCTTCTAAAGTATCGTCCCAGCTGCATTCAAATACTTGATATGCTTTTTCTATTATTTTAGGTCTTTCTCCGTCCGCTTCGCCTTTAATAAGAGTGAACGGACACTTTGCCATTTTCTCTTTACTAGTTTCGCCTGGGAATCCCAAAGCAACTGTTGCTTTAAAATCTTTTTTGTCATCTTCTAAGAAATTTAATGCACACTTTCCTCTTTTTAAAATGTTTTGAGCAGTGTTACTAGAATTTCTACATTCAAGAATCATCGCATAATAATCTTTGCCAGCAATGTAATAAGGGAAGCAAAGTGAATATGCTCCGATTGTTGTATTTCCTTCATCATCCAATGTTGAAATTAATACTGTTGGCATTGGGAAGAATGAAGATGTTTGATAAAAATTATCAACGACCCTAATATCTTTAAAATTACTCATTTTGATTTTTTAAATACCTCTTTATTTAACGACTATTGAAACAATTTTATTTTTAACAACAATGACTTTGACAATTTGTTTTCCTTCAGTAAAATTCTTAATTTTATCCGAGTTTAGCGCAGTTTTTCTAACAATTTCATCATCTTCATCTTTGTTGACTTCAATCATATCTCTGACTTTACCATTGATTTGAACTGGCATTTTTACACTTGCTAATGATATTTTACTTTCATCATAGGTTGGCCAAGATGCAAATGTAATCATCTCTTCATGACCTAAGAATTTATGCCAAATTTCTTCTCCAACAAATGGGCAAATACAATCAAACATCTTAATGAAGTTCTCAAGATATGGTTTATAAATTGAATTTGCTTTATAAACTTCATTAATGAAAATCATCATTTGCGAGATGGCTGTATTAAATTGCAGATTTTCAAAGTCTGTTGTTACTTTCTTAACTGTGACATTATAGATGTAATCAAGTGAGCCATCGTTTGTATCTACAATTTTTGCAGCATAAGCTTCATCTTCAAATAATCTATAAACTCTATCGATAAATTTTCTAGCACCTTCAAGACCGCTATTTGACCATGGCAAACTTGCTTCAAGTGGTCCCATAAACATCTCGTAAAGTCTAAGAGTGTCAGCGCCATATTTATCTACAATGTCATCAGGATTTAAAACATTTCCTCTAGATTTGGACATTTTTTCACCATTTTCGCCTAAAATCATTCCTTGGTGGAATAACTTCTTAAATGGTTCGCTAGTTGGAACAACTCCTTCGTCAAAAAGGAATTTATGCCAGAATCTTGCATAGAGCAAATGTAAGACTGCATGCTCTTGTCCACCCATGTATAAATCAACAGGAAGCCAATGTTTTAATAATTCTGGAGCAGCAATTTCTTTTTCGTTTTTTGGATCAATATATCTAAGATAATACCAGCATGAACCCGCCCATTGAGGCATAGTATTAGTTTCACGTGTTGCTTTTCTACCATTTACTTCAATGTGTAGCCATTCTTTAGCATTAGCAAGTGGCGATTCACCTGTTCCACTTGGTTTATATTCTTCAAGTTCAGGTAAAACAAGTGGTAAGTCTTCATCCTTGACTCGGCCCATTGTGCCATCATCATCAAAAGTATAAACAGGGATTGGCTCGCCCCAATATCTTTGACGTGAGAACAACCAATCTCTTAATTTATAGTTAATCTTAAAATCACCAGCACCTAATTCAATAAGTTTTTCAGTGATTTTTTCTTTTCCTTCAGCAATATTTAAACCATTAATAAAATCACTATTAATATGTTTTCCATCTTCAGTGTAAGCGTTATTTGAGATATCTCCTTCTATAACTTGCTTTAAAGGTAGGTTATATTTTTTAGCAAAAGCATAGTCTCTTTCATCATGTGCTGGAACAGCCATAACTGCACCGCTTCCATAACTTCCAAGAACATAATCCGCTATAAAAATTGGTACTTCAGCGCCATTAATTGGATTAATTGCATAACTTCCGGTAAAGACACCTGTCTTATCCTTATTGAGTTCGGTTCTATCTAAATCTGATTTATGTGAACACACTTCAATATATTCTTCAATCGCTGTTTTTTGTTCAGGAGTTGTAATTTCTTTAACAAGTGGATGTTCAGGAGCTAAGCAGCAATATGAACAGCCAAATAATGTATCAGCTCTAGTTGTAAAGACTTCAAATGATTTATCAGAATCTTTAACTTTAAATTTAATAACTGTACCTTTTGATTTTCCAATCCAGTTTCTTTGAAGTTCAATCGTTGATTGAGGCCAATCAAGTCCTTCTAAATCATCATTTAATCTATCGGCATAGGCAGTAATTCTTAGCATCCATTGTCTCATTAATTTTCTAACAACTGGATATCCACCTCTTTCGCTCTTTCCATCAATAACTTCTTCATTTGCTAAAACTGTACCAAGTTCTTCACACCAGTTAACAGGTTTATAATCAACATATGCTAATTTTTTGTCAAACATGTGGCCAAAAATCCATTGCGTAAACTTGTAGTAATGAGGATCGCAGGTTGTAACTTCTCTATCATAATCATATGAGAAACCAAGCATTTTAAGTTGTCTTCTAAAGTTAGCAATATTTTTTAAAGTGAATGCTTCAGGATGTTCATTCATTTTCATTGCGTATTGCTCAGCTGGCAAGCCAAAAGCATCCCATCCAATTGGGTGGAGAACGTTATATCCTTGCATTCTTTTCATACGAGATACGATATCAGTTGCGGTGTATCCTTCTGGATGGCCAACGTGTAAGCCTTGTCCACTTGGATAAGGGAACATATCTAATGCGTAATATTTTGGTTTGCTAAAATCCCGAGCATTACATTTGTATTCTTTTCTATCTTCCCAAACTTTAGCCCATTTTGGTTCTACTTCTTTGTGGTTATACATAAATTTTCCTCCTAGCAAATAAAAAATCCTTACATACATAAGGACGAATTATCGCGGTACCACCTTATTTCACTAATAATAGTGCACTCATTAAAATGTTAATAACGACACTGAGACTCTAATTTCCATTCACTGATTTTCACCAACCATCAGTTCTCTACGCAATATCAATTAGATTAATGCATCGCCAAAATTATAAAACAAAAACAAGTTGTCTTAAAGGATAAATATTTGATAAAAATTCCTCGCATATTAAAATTAAAAAGTAATAGGTACGTGCATCAGTTTTTATAGGAGTTTATAGAAAAAATGTTAGCTGTATGGATTGTTTTGGGAGTATTAGGATTACTAATTATTCTATTTTTAATCGCTCTTTTTAGTGTTTATAAAAGTGTCTTTTATACACCTAAAGAAGGTCAAAATGACGATTTTCATCTTAACGGTAGCCAATATGATAATTACCACGAAACTATAAATAAAATGATTACTAAACTTAAAAGCATTCCATATGAAGATGTCTACACAATTTCTTACGATAAATTAAAACTACACGCTAGATTTTATGAAGCAAAAGAGTCAAACAAGGTTGCTATATGCTGTCATGGATATAGAGGCACTGCATATAGAGATTTTAGTGGTGGCGCAGCTGCATTTATCGAAATGGGGATAAACGTAATTTTAATTGATGAAAGAGGTCATGGTTTAAGTGAAGGACACTCGATCACTTTTGGTAGAAAAGAGCATAGAGATGTCGTTTCTTGGGTGAATTTTGCTAAAGAAAAACTTGGAAGAGACATTGAGATTATAATTGTTGGTATATCAATGGGTGGAGCTTCAGTTTTATTTGCGTCCGATAAAGTTGGTGAAGCAAAAGTAATTGCAGATTGTCCATACACAACCGAGAAAGAGATTATTTGTCAAACAATTAAGTATCTAAAATTACCTGTAAAATTATTCTTTCCAATAGTCAATTTGAGTTCAATAATTTACGGGCACGCAAGTTTAACTAAAGATGATGCAGCTAAAAGTATTGCAAATACTGATAACAAAATTCTAATTATTCATGGAGATAATGATTCGATTGTCCCGCACACATTTAGTGAAAGAGTTGCTAAGCTTTATCCTAATAAAATAAGATATGAGCTTTTCCCCAATGCAGGGCATGGGATGAGTTACATTTTTAATAAAGAAAGATACATTCAAGTCATTAAAGAATTTTTGGATGAGTAACAAAAGAGAGCCTCGATTGAGGTTCTCGTTTTTATAAATTGTAGGTTACAATTATTTTGCAAGCATTTCTTTGTATAATGCTTCGTAATCAGAACATGACTTCTTCCAAGAATGATCCATTTTCATAGCATTCTTTCTTAATTGAGTAAGAAGTTTTGAGTTTTCATAGATATGATAACAAGTATCAATTGCCCAATTTGAGGCAGTTCCATCGCCGTCATTAAACATAACACCAGTTGCATCTTCAGCATTATTT
>Ga0256404_1007924_pt1 | contig 16369 bp, 22 predicted proteins | sample RumenRJG_01DNA_FD_185990 | JGI IMG/M metagenome (GOLD analysis project Ga0256404, IMG submission 185990) | Bovine rumen microbial communities from Lethbridge, Alberta, Canada - RJG_01 | ecosystem: Host-associated > Mammals > Digestive system > Stomach > Rumen | place: Canada: Alberta | collected...
CCCGTCTACGCAGAATCTCGACAGTGAGCTGGAGGAAAAGATCCAGAAGAATCTCGACCTTCTGAGTTAGGAGGCGGCAATGACCTATAAAGAGATCGCGGCCTTTGTTGCTTCCATCGCGGAGGCGCTCGGCTGCGGGTATCACTACTACGACGAAGGGGAGAAGGACATCATTAAGACGCCCTATCTCCTTTTTGATTATCCGGACCGGGACGACACCCGGGCGGACGATCGGAACTATGTGCGGGTACAGCGTCTGAATCTGGAGTATGACAGCAAGACGAAGGACATCGATGCAGAGGCAGTCATCGAGAAGATGCTCGATGACGCAGACCTTGCCTACACAAAAGAGGACACACGGTATGACGGCGCTGACGCATACGGTGTGATGTATAGCACGGAGGTAATAGTAAATGGCTAATACTACAAAGAATAAGGTGACTTATGGACTGAAAAATGTCCATGTCTGGCCGATCACCGCAACCAGCGACGAGGGTGTACCGACCTATGGCACCGTGATCAACTGGCCGGGCGCGACCGAGGTCAAGATGGACGCAGAGGGCTCCACTGATCCGCTGTATGCAGACGATTCTGTTTATTACCAGGGCGTCTCCAACACCGGATACTCCGGATCCCTGACATCTGCTGACGTTCCGGAGGACTTCCTGACGAGCGTCATGGGCTACATCAAGGACTCTAACGGGGCCATGATCGAGAACGCGGACACTGTTCCGAAGGAGTTCGCGATCGCTTTCGAGTTCAAGGGCGACGCGAAGAAGCGCAGACATCTGTTCTACAGATGCACCGCAGAGCGTCCGTCCGTCGGATCTTCCACCAAAGAGGATAAGGTGGATCCGAACACGCCCGAGATCAAGATCACTGCCCTTCCCCGCCTGGACAATGGAAATGTCAAGGCGCGCGCGGAGGAAGGTGACACCGCTTATGACACCTGGTACGGCACCGCGCCGTATGAGCAGGCAACAACGGCCTAACAATCCGGCTGAGGAACAGCCTTTTCAGGCAGAGGGAGCGCCAAAACTCCCTCTGCTTTTTATCAGGAGGAAAAAGCAATGATCAAAACACTTACTTTCGGAGACAAGCAGGTGAGCTTCTCCACCAGTTTCGCCTGGTGCTTCATCTACAAGTCACAGTTCCATGAGGACCCGGCGCGGATCCTGATCCCGGTCACCAAGAAGATGACCGAGGAGCAGACGGACAGCGCGGAGGACTATGGCTACGCCCTCTATGAGGCGCTTGGCTTTGTCGCGATTGCAGACATCGCCTGGGCAATGGCGCGTTTACTCGATCAAAGCATTCCGGATCCGGTGGCGTGGGTCGCCTCTTTTGGGGATGACTTCGATATCACAGCGGTCATGCTGGAGCTGATCCCTGAAGCAATCGAGAGCTGCTTCGCGACAAAAAAATCCTCGGTGCCGATTCCGGCGACGACACAGAAGGCGGCACCGGAGACGAAGAGGAAGAAGTAACGATCGAGCAGATCCTCGCCGCTGGCCTGTCTCGAGGCCTGCGGATGCAGGACACGGACCGCCTGACGCTCGGAATGTGGGTCGATTATGTGATCGACTACAACAATATGGAGTACAAGGCGAGCCACAGGGACGGCGTGAACGAGGATCAGCCGGGCGTCCGTCGGGCAACACAGGCGGATTTTGACAGGTTCTAGTAGGGCTTTGACAGGTTAAGGAGTAACAATGGCAGCTAATATCAAAGGCCTTTTAGTTGAGATCGGTGCCGACACAAGCAAGCTGGAAGCGGCCTTCCGATCCGCTGACAACTCCATAAAGAGCACACAGTCCCAGCTCCGCGACCTGAACAAGGAGCTGAAGCTGAATCCGGGCAACACGGATCTCCTGAAGGATAAGCAGAAGGCACTTGCCAGCGAGATCAGCAACACAAAGGACAAACTGAAAGCCCTCCAGGACGCGCAGAAGCAGATGGACGCGGAGGGCGTGGACAAGAACTCGGATGCCTATCGCACTCTGCAGACAGAGATCGACACGACGAAGGCAAAGCTGGGAGACCTCGAGAAGGAGCAGAAGAATTTCGGGTCCGTCGGCGCACAGAAGATCGCGGCAGTCGGTGAGAAGGTCAAGGGTGTCGGAGAGAAGATGGCCGACATCGGCGGAAAGATGACTGCCGGTTTTACTGCTCCCGTCGTGGCCGGCGCAGCCGCAGCGGTCAGCGCTTATGGGGATGTTGATAAGCAGTTTAACCTGATCGAGCAGACAATGGGCACCGCGTCCAATAGCGCGGAGGATTTTAAGGGCCTGTGGGATCAGATGGGGGCATCCGCGAAGAATTCGACCTTCGGGATGCAGGATGCTGCAGACGCGACTCTGAACTTCGCACGGCAGGGCTTCTCTGCGAAGCAGGCGACGGATATGCTGACTCCTGCCATGTCCCTGGCAGCAGGCACCGAAACAGATTTGTCCGAAACTACGGCGGGCCTGGGTAATGCGCTGAAAATGTTCGGCGCAGACTCCAGCGAGGCGGCGGGCTACGCGGACGTGCTGGCCCGTGCACAGGCACAGGCTAACACCGATACATCGCAGCTGTTTGACGCGATGAGTGTGGCTGGTCCTATCTGTAAGACGGTCGGCTGGAATATCAAGGACCTCGCTACAATCACGGACGTCTTCGGCAACGCAGGCATCTCTGGATCCGAGGGCGCGACGGCTCTTAAGACAGGTCTTGCAAGACTCGCGTCCCCCGCAAAAGACGGCGCGACCTACATGGACGCCTTGGGCCTGTCTACCGGACAGACCTACTCGATCTTTAACGATGACGGCTCCATGAAGTCCATGACCGAAGTGCTGTCCAATCTGAACCAGGCCTTCTCCGGTCTGACTCAAGAGGAAGAGCTGCAGGCGGCGTCCGCTATCTTCGGCAAGAACCAGATGGCGAAATGGCTGACCCTGGTACAGACCTCTCCCTCGGATGTGGAGGGCCTGCGATCCGCCCTGGACAACTGCAGAGGGTCCGCGGATGACATGGCAAATGCTCTGATGAGCGGCACCGGCGGATCAATCGAGCAGATGAAGTCCACCTTTGATGTTTTGAAGGTTACGCTGGGCGAACAGCTGGCTCCGGCTTTCCAGCCGGTGATCAGCGGCGCCACGAAGCTGATGAACGCTGTCATGAATCTGTCCCCGCAGACACAGCAGATGATCCTGCGGATCGTGGCTGTCGTGGCCGCAATCGGTCCTCTCCTGCTGATCGGCGGCAAGCTCATGGTGGGCATCGGTCAGCTGATGCTCTACGCGCCGTGGATTCAGGCGGCATTTACCGGCGTACTCGGTCCGATCGCGCTGGTGGCTGCAGCTGTTGCCGGAGCTGTCGCTGTCGGTGTCCTGCTGTATAAGAATTGGGACACCATCAAGGCAAAGGCGTCGGAGCTCGGCGGAAAAATCAAGGAGACGTGGAACGGGATCAAGCAAAAGACGTCGGAGACCTGGGAGAACGTCAAGAGCACTGTCTCGGAGAAATGGGACGGTCTTAAGAGCAAGATCGCGAACAGCGCGCTTGGGCAGACAGTCTCGAAGGTATGGGAAGCGGCAAAGACCACCACACAGAACAGCCTGTCCTCGATCCGGGCCGCTTACGATGAGCACGGCGGCGGAATGAAGGGCGCGGTCGCGGCAACGGGTGAGGCGATCAAGCAGCGCTTTACCGCCGGCTATAACTTTTTGAACAATTTAACTGACGGACGCTTTGGCGACATGGCATCGACGGTCCGGACGCGTATGTCTGACATAGCAAGCAATGCCGCCCAGAATCTGGAGAACGTGAAGACGTCCTTCTCTACAAAGCTCTCCAATGCGGCAAGCACCGCGCAGACGAAGCTGTCGAGCATCGGCACTTTCTTCTCTACGCACATGAGCAATGCGGCCAATACGGTCAGCACCAAGCTCGAGAACGTGAAGAGCTTCTTTACTACCAAGATGTCGACTGCGGCGAGCACTGCGCAGACAAAACTGCAGAACATCGGGTCCTTCTTCTCTACACACATGAGCAACGCCGCCAGCACGGTCAGCACCAAGCTCGAAAACGTGAAGAGCTTCTTCACCTCGAAGCTGGCAACGGCAGCGAGCACTTCGCAGACAAAGCTGACCGAGATCTCCGGACACTTCAATACCAAGATGTCCGATGTCGCGTCCAAGGTAAGCACTAAACTCGAGGACGTGAAGGGCTTCTTCACTTCGAAGCTGGGATCCGCGGCAAGCACCGCGCAGACGAAACTGTCCGATATTGCGAACGCCGCAACAGAGAAGATCAACAGCATGAGGGACACGATCAAGACAGGTCTGGATAAAATCACGGGCTTCTTTAGTAACCTGAAATGGGATCTGCCGAAGATCAAGCTCCCGCACTTCTCGATTGAGGGCAGTTTCAGTCTGAATCCGCCGAGCGTCCCGCACTTCGGCGTGGACTGGTATGACAAGGGCGGTATCTTTTCCAGCCCGACCGTCATCGGTGTCGGCGAGCGTCGGCCCGAGTTTGTTGGCGCGCTGGATGACCTGCGGGCCATCGTCCGGGAAGAGGCGGGTGCTGGAAGCACACAGCTCCTTCAGCAGATGCTCATTCTGATGCAGCAGATGGTACAGCAGGGCGCGCGTCCGATCGAGGTCAATCAGACGATCAATGCGCAGTCTACGTCCTACGTCGCACAGCAGAAGCAGGCGGCAAAGCAGTTCCGTGAGATCGCGAGGCAGTTTGTATGAAGCCACAGGAAATTTTGATCTACACGAATACAAGTGGAGGGTCGATCACCTTCGGCGTTGGCAGTATCTATCATGTCAACGTCTCGAAGGACGTGACCGGTCTCTCTGATCTTGCAGACACAATCTACTCCACCTCCTCGAACGGTCAGGACGGCGACACCTACGTCGGTGTCCGGATCGAACCGAGGGATATCGTCATCAAAGGCAAGATCCGCGATGACACGAAGGCAAATCAGCTGACATACCGAAGGAACGCAGTGAAGATCCTGAATCCGAAGATTGCGGGAACGCTGACCTACCAAATCGGTACCTACGTCCGTCGGATCGGCGCTATCGTGGACGGCGCTCCGAAGTTCACGCACTCCGGACAGCTGCAGGAGTTCGAGGTGGACCTGAAGTGCCTCTCCCCCTTTTGGGAGGAGGAGCGCGACAGAAAAGAGGACATTGCGACGTGGATCGGCGATTGGGAGTTCCCGTGCGAGATCCTCCGCGATGACGAGCAGTCCATGATTTTCGGACACCATGAGGAGTCTGTCATCGTCGATGTTTTCAACAGCGGCGACATCACGACAGGCATGAGGGTCGTGTTCCGGGCGCTCGGTGCTCTTTCGAACCCGCTCCTGTTCAATGTGAACACGCGGGAGTTCCTCAAGGTGAACATCGATCTGGCCGCCGGCGACGTCCTGACGATAGACACGAACTATGGTAGGAAGACGGTTACACTGGTGCACAATGGCGTGACAACGAATGTCTACCGATACATTGACGTGGACAGCACCTTCATGCAGCTGGACGTCGGGGACAATCTTTTCCGGTACGACGCATCCAGCGGCTTCGATAATCTGGAGTGCACGATCTACTTCTCACAGAAGTACCTGGGAGTATAAATGGACATTCGGGTATACGACAAAGAGCTGAATGCTCTGGGCGTGATCGACGAGACCGCAAGTGTGATCTGGACGATCATGTACTTCGCGGTCGGTGAGGTGAAAATCCTCGCGCCGATCACCGAGAACAACAGGAACCTGCTGCAGGCGGGGAATGTCGTCGTGAAGCACGATGAGTACAACGACTACGTGGCAGACGACACAACGATATGGAGGCGTGCCGCGGAGATCACCTACGTGCATTACCAGAAGGACGAGAACGGACAGGAGCAGATCGAGGCGCGCGGCTACATGATCACACGCTGGCTGAATCAGCGGGTCATCACTCCGCAGATCCAGATGACCGGCACTCAGCAGGATATCGTGAACGCGCTGATCCTGCGGAACGTCGGGAGTAAGGCATCGACAAAACGGCAGTTCCCGCAGTTCACGGTCCTCCCGCAGGAAACTATCGCGGGGACGTCCGTGGACTATTCCAATGAGGCACTGAAGGCTCTCGGCGACGAGGTACGCGATCAATGCCAGCAGGGAAAGCTCGGCTATGATCTACTGGTGGACGAGAGACATAAGCTCTACGGCTTCTATCTGTACAAGGGACGGGATCTTACCAGCGGCAATGCAGACGGCAATGCGCCCTGCATCTTCTCCCGCGATTTCGATAACGTGATTGAGCAGGAGTATGAGCATAGCATCGAGAACCTCGAGAACTATGCCTATGTCCGGGGCGGATCCGACAGCAGCAATGTTCAGCTGGTGCAGGAAGTTGACGGCGCTGGCGCTTCCGGACTGGGCCTCAGAGAGTTCCTCCTCGATGCCTCCGACATCTCCCGATCTGCGGAGGACTCTTCCGGAAACTCCACAGACATCCCGGAGGCGACCTACCGGAAGATGCTCACGGCACGCGGGAACACAGAGCTCGCGTCCCGGATCGAGAGTTACACCTTCAACAGCTCGATTAACGCCAGATCGAACCTGCGCTACAAAGAAGACTTCGATCTAGGCGACCGCGTGACCTGCGCGGAAAAGACCTGGGGGATCATGATCAATTCCAGAATCACACAGATCACGCAGACCTTTGAGGCGGGGAAGAATGACATCGAAGTGACCTTCGGGGAATCCGCGCCGACGCTGATCGACGCGATCAGGAAGAAAGTGAGGTAAATCATGAACTATATGCCTTTTAACTCGGTGGACCATGACCGCGTGTACAAGGCGGAGGACTGGGCCTGGTATTTCAGTACCTTTATCAGCAATGGCGTCTTTCCATCTCCTTCAGACGGTCTGCAGGTGATGGCAGATGATGCAATGAACGTGAAGGTCCTGCCGGGCTTTGGTTTCATCAATGGGTATGCCTTCCGCAATCAGTCCGATTTCACCCTGACAATCGGAACCGCTGACGGCGCGCTGTCGCGGATCGATCGCGTTGTTCTCCGCTGGGATCTGGTCAACCGGATGATGTCGATCGAGGTTCTGCAGGGCACCGCATCGAAGGATCCAGTCGCTCCGGAGCTTACACGAACTGCCGACATCTGGGAGCTGGCGCTTGCAGACGTGTCCGTCGCGAAGGGCGTGACGACAATCACGCAGGCGATGATCACCGATGACCGCTTCAACAGTTCCCTCTGCGGGATCTGCGCAGGCGTCATTGATCAGATTGACGCCACCACACTCACGAAGCAGTTCAATGACTTCTTTGACACTTATCAGAAGACGATCCTGTCTGACTATGACAAATACACGCAGAACATTGAGAGCTATGAGCAGGCATGGAAGGATGCGCTGACCGAGTGGCGGAGCTCTGAGGAGTCAGAACAGAGCACCTGGCAGTCCACACAGTGGCAGGCCTTCAATGACTGGCTGCAGAGTGTGAAGGATGCGCTGGGAACGGAAGCGGCGGCAACGCTGGCCGCGACAGCGACAGCGCATGAAGAGCGGCTGAATCTTCTGGAGTACATGAACCGCTTCAATGATTACTTTTGTCCTGTTCTCGACGACGACCTGTGCCCAATCCTTGACGACGACGGCATGGCTCTGATCGGCGACTGGAAATACAGCTATCTCTAATATAAGGAGGCAAAAAAGATGACTATCGATGTATCAAATGGCAGACGCTTCAGTGATGAGCCTGTCCTGGACGAGCTGACCGAAGCCAGTGCGATCCTGCTGCTCCACACGTCCACCGGTGTCAAAAGTGTCACTGTCGAGAAGCTCCGCGACTTCCTGCAGGGCAAGATCAGTGACCTCACGACGGACGACAAGACAAGTGTCGTGGCCGCGATCAACGAGCTGGTGACGGACAAGATGACTGATGAAGAGGCGATCAAAGCTCTGCAGGAAGTCGTTATCAACTATCCCGGTGCAATGGCTGCAAATGCTCTCCCCGTCGAAATGAATTTAGGGATGAGCTACACGGACGAGCAGTCCGCCGATATTGTCGCTGGCAAATTCCAGAAGGTAAGGACCGGCGGCTACTGGACAATCAACGGCACGAAGTACTGGGCAGGCCATGCCGACTATCGCCTGCACTGCGGTGATACTGAGCTGACCAAGCACCATATGCTAGTCTTCCCGGATAAGAGTCTGTACGACGCGAAAATGAATGACACCGACATCACGACAGGCGCTTACTACGGGAGCGCCCTCAAGACTTCCCGTTTGGCAGACGCGCTGGCTAAGGTCAAGAACGACTTCGGTGCCTCTCATGTTCTGAGCTATCGCGTACTGCTCGCGAATGGAGTGGCAAACGGTGCCTCGTCTTCCTGGGCATGGTACGACAGCCAGATTGATCTGATGAATCAGGCTATGGTCTACGGTCATGTAGCATGGGCAGGAAACGGCTGGGACGTTGGAGCTGATAAGACTCAGCTGGCAATCTTTCAGGCACGTCCGGATCTGATCTGTAACAGACAGAACTGGTGGCTGCGTGATGTTCGGTCTTCGACGAATTTTTGCTATGTCTACTCCGATGGCTATGCGTCCAACTCGGGCGCCTCTGCTTCTCTCGGCGTTCGCCCCGCTTTCCTAATCGCGTGATCATAAATCGCGCGGGCCTCTGTGCCCGCGCCTACATCTGGAAATTAAGGAAGCAGGAGAACATGACCTATGTCAGATATACCAAAGAGCGAGCAGAGCTGGTCTCCGCTTGAGACACAGCATCTCTGTTATAAGCTGAGACGCAGGATCAACAGCGAGCTGCTTTTCAGCTTCGGCTACTCGGACAAGCATCTGATCAAGTACATTGCCAAGCTCACCGAGTCGATAAAGGACCGGAAAGAACGCAATAAGCGGATGCATGATCTGTATGAGCAGATGTCAGCATACAGCCACTGGCTAATCGAAGCAGAACGCGATGACGTCGCAAGCCTCACCAGAGACATCGCCAGGCACCTTCGCAAGGCTAATACAATATGGCCGACGTACTACTCGGAATACTGCGAGCGTCGCGTCGAGCTGGATCGGGCCCGCGAGGCCTGCAATGCTCTCGAGGACGAGCTTCAGTATCTGGCTGAGTCGCTTCCTGCAGATAAGAACCGATACACCAGTATCGTGCTCGATGTCGAGGAGATCTTCAACAAGATTGGTGCTCTACGGAGCGCTGACAACCGCTTCCTTGACACTCTCCCAGATGTACCGCCCGCCGTGATGGCGAGACGCGAGAAGGAGAAACAACGTAATAAGAAAAAGTAACTCAGTGGGCTGCTTCTATGGCCGTTCAGTCTTCGACGAATTTTTGCAATGTCAACAACAATGGCAATGCGAACAACTGGAACGCCTCTAATTCTATCGGCGTTCGCCCCGATTTCACGGCCGTGCATCAGGCCACATGCCGCAGCACGGTCAGGGAAAGGAGAGGCAGTCCCTTCCGGAGATAATCCGGATAAATGACAATCATGATGTCGCCGGTTACGACCGATGCGACTATCACATGGTTTTATGGAAGAAAATAACAGATTACTGGATGCGAATGAGCTCTACGACGGTGGCACGAAAGCCATCGCCGGGAGCCCTTTCAAATATGGGACACAGCTCTTCGAGATGAATCATCTCGTCGAGACTGCGAAGCTCCAGAAGAAACTTCAAGAGGGAACATATAGGCCGTCTCCCGGAAAGAAGCGGCCGATCAGCGAACGCGGGCACCGCAGATATATCACCTGCAGCAAGATGGTCGATAAAGCCGTAGCAGACACACTGTGCGAGTCGATCATCATGCCAAGCATCTCGCGGTTCCTGATCTATGACAACACCGCGAGCCAGCCGCACAAGGGCGTCAGCCTACACAGGCGCCGCCTGCTCTGGCATCTCCAGAAGTACTACCGGAGGTACGGTTCCTTCGATGGCTGGATCCTGCTGGTAGACTTCTCCGGGTACTACCCGAACATGGTACACGACATTGATCGGAAGCTGATGATGGGGCTGGTCCGAAAGTCAGGCTTCTGCACAGAGTCAGAGCTGTCGCTCGCGGATGATCTGATCCGCTGGACCTTCCAGACGATGGAGACAGACGTCTCCCGCTTTTCTGATGCAGAGATCCGGCAGATGTACCGCGGCAAGGTGGATCCGGAGCTTAACGCTCATGTAAGCAAGAAGCTCCTCACCGGCAAGAAGATGCTCAGGAAGGGCGTCGACATCGGAAACCGCGTCTCACAGTGTTCCGGCATTGTCCATCCGTACCGGATCGATAACTATCTGAAGATCGTCCGAGGCTGTAAGTATATGAGCCGATATACGGACGACACGCGGCTGATGAACCCGTCCAAGGAGTTCCTCGAGGATTGTCTCAGACAGATCCGGAGGCAGGCGGATCAGATCGGTGTCATCGTGAACGAGAAAAAGACACGCATCCAGCCTCTGCGGAAGCCGTTCAGGCATCTGCAGATTATGTACATATCGAGGGAGGACGGCACAGTCGTCCGGAAGATTAACCCTAAGTCAATCACCAGGGAGCGCCACAAGCTGAAGGCGTACAGGCGTCTGCTGGATGATGGCCGGATGTCATATCCGGAAGTTGAAAATGCGTTTAAGTCGTGGCTGTGTACCAACTGCAACGTGATGAGCTGGCGGCAGATCTACAACCTGGGCGCGCTGTATTTATCTCTCTTTGGTAGGAGGCCAACATGGAAAAGAAAACATTCACGCTTAACCTGGCTGATGACACACAGATCCCCGGCCTGGAGCTCAACGGAAACTGCTATATCAGTAGCAAAAAAGTAGCTGCCGAGCAGTTTACCGATGTCGGGCTCAAGAAGGTCGTGATCAACGGATCCGACGGATCCCAGGAGATCCGCGAAAACCTGGCACTGGTATCTGTCTGGAAGGACGGATCGAAGTACTGGATCGCGCTCCGCGACAAGACAGCCGACGAAGTATATCGGGAGTCACTGGAAAACCAGCTCGCAGACGCGAACAACGCCGTCGCAGAGCTGTCAGAACTGATCGCATCGATGCAGACAGCATAAGGAGGTGTAATCCATGACATTCACAAGTAAGAGCGGACTGGTAAGAATCTGGGGAAGGCGTGTCCTCTCCGGAGAGAACAAGCTGGAAGACGTGCCAAAACTGTTCAACCTGCAAGAAGCCGTCGAAGCATATGTGAAGGAACAGGGAGGATCAGCTGAGTGAGCCTGTTAATTGCGCTGGTACAGAAAAGCAGGAGATCAGAGATGCAATTGGATAAAAGCCTATGAATGACAATTGGGAATCGCTGGCCATGGGGCAGGCAGAGATCATCTCCGGCCTGTCCATTTTATGCTCTGATTTAATCCGGGAGCTTGCCATGTACCGGGAAACAGACCGGGAAGAAGAGGCAATGCAGAAGATACTGAGCATCGAGGACAATGCAGAAAAATGAATCCATCCATCATTACAGGGGTACTCTCCGCCGGAGGTGCGGCAATCATCATAAAACTCATCGACGTTATCCATGACAGTATGCAGGCACATATCCGGCGGAAGGAAGGAAGGCTGTCGCTGGATGAAAAGGTGGACGCCATCGTGGAGACGCAGCAGAACATATCAAAGCAGTTAAAACAAACCGACGAGGTGGTCCTTGCGACGGCAAGGGACCGGATTATTTATCTTTGCCGCCAGAAAGAGCAGGGCAAGTTGTACACACCGGAAGACGTGCAGGAAATCCTCGCCATATATCAGCCGTACCATGAGGACGGAGGAAACCACGCAGCAACCGTCGCGGTGGACCTGTATATGGAACAGGCCAAAGAATGGCAGAAGAGGCAGGCATTGCAGGAATGAAAACGATCAGCAAATACGTAATCGGAACGGTAATTTACATGCTTGGTTTTATCACGGTCATGACCGTGATTTTTTGTTTTAAGGGGAGTGTACCGGATGCGCTCATATATTGTGCGCTGCCGGCAGGAGCGGTTGAAATGGTACTGACGGTCGTGTTAAAGGTGCACGGGGACAAAATGCCGAACAAATCCGCAGACGATGCTTTTGCGGATGCCTGCGCTGACGATGCGGTAGATCAGGAAGAGGAGGCAAAAGGATGAGCAAACAGGATATTGTACGGAAACTGACAAGCCGTAAGTTTTGGGTGGCACTGGTGGCGTTTGTGTCGGCATTGCTGACAGCATTTGCGGTGCCGGATGCGTCGATCTCTCAGGTGACGGCCATCATCATGGCGTTTGGCTCTCTGGTGGCGTATCTCTTTGCCGAGGGATGGGCGGATGCATCCGGAGCGGCGCAGGGAGGTAAAGATAATGGCAATGACGATATCGGATAATGGGGTAGCATTAATCAAGAGATTTGAGGGGTGCCGCCTCATTGCCTATAAGCCCGTAGCGGCAGAGAAATACTACACCATCGGCTATGGGCACTATGGTAAGGATGTATACGCCGGGATGCACATCACGCAGGAACAGGCGGATGCGTATCTCCGACAGGATATTGCAAAGTATGAGCACAAGGTCAATATCTACGATGCGACGTATCACTGGGCGCAGAACGAGTTTGATGCGCTTGTGAGCTTTGCTTATAACGTCGGGTCCATCGATCAGCTGACGGCACGCGGCACACGTTCAAAACGGCAGATAGCAGATAAGATGCTGTCTTATGTATACGGAGCGGGGCACCGCAAGCTGTCCGGGCTGGTTACAAGGCGCAAGGCAGAGCGCGAACTTTTCCTCCGCAAAAACCCGTCAGCGGGAAAGCCTGCAGAAACCGGGACTGCGGATAACACAGTAAGTGCCTACAAGGTCGGCTCCCTTTATCACACGGTGACAAGGCTAAAGGTCCGCAAGGCACCGGGGACCAATGCCGCGCAGGTAAAGCACTCCGAAATGGACCAGAGCGAGAAGCGGTTTGACAATGGGCGGATTGGATGCATCGACAAAAATACGCCCGTCATTCCGCGCGAGGTGAAGAAACAGGATAACAGCGTGTGGCTGAGAATCGGTTCCGGGTGGGTGTGTGCGCGGATGGACGCTGACGTATACATCAAGTAACTGCCGATGCCGCGGACAACAGTGGCATGAATAACTACGAGAATAACTGTGAGAATAACTATGAATAACTACGAATAACTACAAATAACTACCAACAACTACAAAAATCCGGGCGGCTAGCCTCCACCCGGTTTTTCTGCCTCCGCGCTGTATACGGCGTCGGGGGCTTTTTTTATTTTGCGTTTGCAACAAGCTCGTCGATAATCGTGCTCATGGGCTTGCCAGTTTCCGCAGACATCGATTTCAGCTTGGCGTATGTCTCGGCCTTGATATTGGCTGAGATAAGTTGCTTACTGTCATCTTCGGCAGCCGGACCGAATATCTTTTCGTATTCGTTGGCAGAGAGGCTATCCTCTGCCCACTGTCTTGCAGACTCGACGGTGAGCGGGATGATCTCTTCGCCACCAGACCACTCGTTTTGACCGATTGACTCAGCGTATTTAGTCATAGGGCCGCCCTCGCCATAAAGAAAAAACTCTCCAGTCTTTTTGCGATAAAGCGTTTCGCTGATATGGTTAAAGTCGCGATCTCCTAATCCATTCCAATAAGAGCCAATTTCTTTAGCCGTGCTGGTGTCGTAAAGCTTTCCATCTATGATCTTTTTCATATTCAAACCTTTCTGCCCTCGTAACCTCCGGGGCGGGTTGTTGCTATTCGTTTATGTACTCCCAGAACAGATCAAAGCCATACTGCGCCGAATCCTCGTATTTGAATTCCTTCTTCGGCTTGTTCTCTTCTTCGATCTCTCTGTCAATCCGTTCCTGCTCATTCCTGTGCTTAACGCTCATCGGCTCACTGTAACCGTTATGCTCATCCGTAACCATATACTCACGACCACGGTATTCGTAAAACAAGTGGACTGCGTATCCGTTCTTGTCTCTGACCTTGCCTTTGTACACTGCCTTGTTTGCCATGTCTATCCTTTCTGCCATCGTAACCTCCGTGGCGGGTTAAGGTTTAGTTGTAAAATCCGTAACTCCAAGGATCTTTACTTACGATAGGCTTAAGCACTTCGATGATCTTTCCGGCGTCATCGCAATGCTTAACAACCCATGCCGCTTGATATCCTAGGTGATTGCGGCGATCCATTGCTATAAGAGCATCATCGACAAAAACTTCGAAGCTCTTTCCAGCTTTCTGAGCGTTGGCTTCAACCTCGTCTCTGTGAGCTTCAATTTCTTTTGCAAACTTATCGCCTGCATAAACTTTATTGTCTTTCTTTTCGACAAGCTGATTATATTTTTCGATTAAGCTCTCCGCATATCTTATCTGCTTTTCTGTTCCTCTCATTTTTTTGGCTTCCTTTCTTTTGTTTTCTTTCTTTCCCTTACAACTATATTATACATCGAGAATATATAAAGTCAATATAAAATATAATAAATTATATAAATAAAATGGTGGGCAATGGAATAAATTGATTTTTGCCCCATATTTGCCCCATGAATGCAAAGAAGGCAAAAAAATAAGGCCCCGAAGATGCTGTATTTAAGGCATCTTGAGGCTATTTTCGGTGATTAGGTAAAGTGGAATAGGCGGCTATCGTAATAGTATGTGCATCCTAGCAAAAGCACGTAAATTGGGGATTCCTGTTCGTACAGTATAATACCGATTCGTATCATTCTGCCCCATGTTTGCCCCATGATTTTCAGCATATCTTAATTTCCTTCAGCATCTCGTTTTCTTTTTCCTTCATCTTTTCCGTAATGTGATAGTAGACCTCTCTCGTTATCTTGCTGTTTGCATGTCCCAGTCTCCGGGAGATCACATCGAGCGGTATACCGGCCTCCGCAAGCATTGCGGTATGTGTGTGCCGCAGGGAGTGGACCTGCAATCGTCTTTCGAGGAGACGCTCGCAGTTTTCTCTAAAATATTTTGAGTACACATCATAACTGATGTATCCACCGTCAATCGAGGACAGGAACAAGTTTGTACGGTATCCGTATTTCATCTGATCAACGCGCATAAACTGTTTTATTTTCCGGCAGCAGTCATACAGCTCGTCCTGCATGTAGACATCCCGGAAGCTTGTCTCTGTTTTTGTCGAGTTGATCTGCCTGGCACTTTGGACGTAAGTCTTTGTGACGGAAATGCTTCGTAATTTCAAATCCACATCCTTATCATCAAGTGCGATTGCCTCGCCGATTCGGAGACCGGAGAGGATTAAAAACTGCGTGAGCAGTCTCCATCTGTCGACGGTCATGCCGCCGATGAGCTTGTTGATCTCGTCATGCTCTAGATACTTATACTTATCTTTCTCCCTGACTGGCGGTTCTTTTGCTTTCGGAAGTTTATCGAGATAGGAGATATCCTTAACAAGGTCCTCGCGATATCCCCAGCGGATAAGCGATTTAAAGTGCTTTAAACGCTCATTATACGTGCTCGGTGCCGGAGCCGATAGTTTATCTGACACATATGCGGCAGTGAGCGATTTTACCAGTGCGCCGGCTCCAATGAGGCGTTTGAGCGTGGACATGTACATCTTTGATGCTATTACGGTTCCTGCCTTATCATGGCCATCCTGCCATGCGACGCGCCGATCAGCAAGATCGCCAAAGGTAATGCTGTCGGAGGCTCCTGTCGATGACGCAAGCTTTTCGATCTTCTTGCGGATCATCTCCTCCGCAAGCGCTTTATCTGCTTTTTTCGATCCGGACGGTTTGAGCGCCACAGAGACTCTGATCGGGCGTCCGGTCATCGGGTCCTTGGTATGCTCGACGTACTTGATGCTTCCGCTTGATAATTTTTCCGTGTACATTTTTCCCTCCTGATTGCGTGATGCGCCGCAGGAGGATAAAATTAGAGTGCTCGGACAAGAGCACCCGGAAGTCCTCCGGGCGGTGCCGTCCACCATGTTGCAGCATGATGGGCGGCTTTTAATGTTTGCAATTATAAGCTACTTCATCTTGTGGTATACACCTACCATTTCCCCGACGATCAGCACATTATCAGGATCCTCAATAATCGGCTTATACTGCGTATTGCATGGCTGGAGAATCAGATGCCCGTCACTCTTAAATATCTTTTTAAGCACTGCCTCGTTTGAGTCACGAAGAACTATTCCGCAGATATCTCCATCATCAATGTCAGTTCCCTTTTGAATAAAAGCGATATCGCCATCGCGAATCCCGGCGTCAATCATGCTATCGCCATGAACATGCAAGCAGCAGTCCGCCTTAATCGAACTGTCAACAAAAAACATCCCATCATAATTTTGCTCGGCATAGATACCATCGCCGCAGCAGATCGTACCCAGAATCGGGATTCCATGGGCAGCAGG
>Ga0256404_1007925_pt1 | contig 16369 bp, 17 predicted proteins | sample RumenRJG_01DNA_FD_185990 | JGI IMG/M metagenome (GOLD analysis project Ga0256404, IMG submission 185990) | Bovine rumen microbial communities from Lethbridge, Alberta, Canada - RJG_01 | ecosystem: Host-associated > Mammals > Digestive system > Stomach > Rumen | place: Canada: Alberta | collected...
CAAAGAAAATTAGTAGTAATAGAATATATACATCTAAAGAATTCTAAATATCCTATGAAGGTGGAGTCTGCTTATACCCAACTGACAATAAATTTACGCCGTCCTCTAGTAGGTCTTACATTGTAATTTATATCAAAATATGGTAAATTATTACTTTGGAAGTTTGTGTATTAGTGTATATTCATATATACACAATAGATATAATAACAAAGGGAAGAACATGTTACAAGAAGTAGATTTTAAAGACAAGAAAAGAGTAGTAATTAAGATAGGTTCTAATTCCTTGCTTCATGAATCGTCGAAAAGGATAGATTACCTCAAAATCGAGAAATTAATAAGGGAAATTGTTGACCTTAGAAACAGAGGAATAGATGTATGCCTAGTAAGTTCTGGAGCAATTGCAGTTGGAAAGGAATCATTTGACTCTGATATTAATGAGGATTCTAATTCTGTAAAGCAGGCACTTGCCTCAATTGGCCAGGCAAGACTTGTTAGCATTTATCAGAACATTTTCAGGGAGTATAATCAGGAGGCTGGTCAGGTCCTGATGACTAAGAATACAATTACTGATAATGTATCAAGGAAAAATGCACAGAATACCTTTGAAGCTCTGTTTGAACTTGGAATTGTTCCAATTGTTAATGAAAATGATACAATTTCTACATTTGAGATTCAGTTTGGTGATAACGATACATTGTCAGCTCTTGTGGCATATCTAATTAAAGCTGATTTACTTATTTTGCTTACTGATATAGATGGTCTATATACTTCTAATCCTAGAACTCATGAAGATGCTGAGTTTGTGCCACTTGTAGAGAATATTGATGATGTAATCGATATGGGTTCAAGTTCTGTTGGCTCTAGTGTTGGAACAGGTGGTATGCATACGAAGCTTATTGCTGGCAAAATAGCCACTTTATCAGGTGCAGATATGGTTATTGCTAATAGTAAGGATTTATCGATTATACATAATATTTTAGATGCGAATTTCAAAGGGACTGTATTTAAGTCAAATTATGATGAGTTTTTTGATGTATTAGGTTATATAGAAGATAATTATAATTATTAAGAGGATAGTGATGATTACAGAAGCTACAATTGCAAGAATTAATGAATTAGCCCACAAGTCTAAGAAAGAGGGCTTGAATGAAGAAGAGAAGGCTGAGCAGCAAAGACTTCGACAGGAATATATAGAAGCCATTAGAGGCAATATTAGAAGCCAATTAGACAATGTTGATATTCTAGAGGCTGATGGTACTACAACACATCTTAGTGATGTAAGAAAGAAGCATATGCATGACAAGTAATATTAAAGTAAGGTCAAAAATTATAAAAAAAAGAACAAGATTATCAAATGATGAGATTATAGATGGTTCTAGAAGAATTGCTAATATACTTGAAGTTATTATTAATAGACTAGGAACAAAGGATATATTGTGCTTTTATCCTTTAGAAAAAGAGGTCAATTTAATTGATTTATATGATAAGCTGCTGAAAAAAGGTCATAATTTGTTTTTCCCAGTGTCTTTCGAAGAAGAGATTAAATTCTATAAGGTTAGTGATTTGAATGAATTTGAAGTGGGGAAATTCAATGTGTTAGAGCCAAAGAATCGCGATGTGATGTTCTTAGATAAGGAAGCGGTAGTGATTTGTCCAGGCTTAGCTTTTGATAAGAAAAATAATCGAATTGGTTATGGCAAAGGCTATTATGACAGATTTCTACAAAAGCACAAAAACACTACTCCTATAGGAGTATGCTTTGGGTTTCAGATGGTTGATGAGCTTGATGTGGGCTACTGGGATGTCCCAATGGAAATGATTATTACTGATACAGTGTTAAAGCGATAAGTGAAAAGGATACATTAAGATTACAAGGAGGATGTTATGGACTTAAAAGAATTATGTAAAAATGCAAATGAGGCAAAATATACAGTTGCTAAACTGGATACTAACACTAAGAATAAGGTGTTATTAGAGACAGCTGCAAGACTGATTAAGGAAAGCAAAGCTATTATTGAGGGTAACAGCCGAGATCTTGATAGAGCTAAGAAGAATAATATGCCTCAGGGCTTACAGGATAGGCTTTTACTTGATGAATCAAGAATAGAAGGAATAGCTGAAGGAATAAGACAGGTAGCAACCCTTGATGATCCAATTGGTGAAGTGACTTCCATGAAGAAGCGTCCTAATGGCCTTGAAATCGGCAAGAAGCGTGTGCCTATGGGCGTAGTGGGTGTGATATATGAAGCAAGACCTAATGTTACCGCTGATGTGTTCTCTCTATGCTTTAAGACAAGTAATGTATGTATATTAAAGGGTGGCTCAGATGCTTTAGACTCTAATAAAGCCATTGTTAGTGTAATTCATAAGGTGTTAGAGGATAATAACATTCCTACCTATGCATGTACATTGATAGAAGATAATGACAGGGCTACAACTACTGAATTCATGAAGATGAAAGATTATGTAGATGTATTAATTCCTCGTGGAGGCGCAGGTCTTATTCGTTCTGTAGTTGAGAATGCAACGATTCCTGTAATTGAGACAGGAACAGGCAATTGCCATGTCTATGTTGATGCAACATGTGATGTAAAGAAAGCTATTGATATCGTTGAGAATGCTAAGACACAGAGAATTGGCGTATGTAATGCCTGCGAATCATTAGTAGTTCACAAGGATATTATGGACGAATTCCTTCCTGAATTAGAGAAGCGACTTAGTGGCAGAGTAGAACTAAGATGTGATGAGAGGTCATTAGATAGGATTAATAAGGGTGTTAAGGCTACTTCAGAAGATTATTCTACAGAATACCTTGATTATATAATGTCTATTAAGACTGTTGATAGTGTTGACGAAGCCATTAGTCATATTAATGCTAATAATACAGGTCACTCTGAGTCCATTGTCTCAGATAATTACGAAAATGTTCAGAAATTCTTAAATGAAGTTGATGCAGCCTGTGTATATGCTAATGCTTCTACAAGATTTACAGATGGCTTTGAGTTTGGTTTCGGCGCAGAAATTGGTATTAGTACCCAGAAGCTTCATGCCAGGGGACCTATGGGACTTGAAGCCTTAACAAGCTCTAAATACATAATATATGGTAATGGCCAAATTAGATAATTTGTTGGAGATATAATGAATAAAAATTCAAGTAGAACAGACGAACAAGAGACACTTATACAATACGAATATATTGACAAGCTTAAGGATATTATATCGGATAAATCCAATAGACTTGGTCGTAAGCTAACATATAATGTAACCACCTTCGGCTGTCAGATGAATGCGAGAGATTCTGAGAAGCTAAGAGGAATTCTTGATAAAGTAGGCTATGTAAGGACTGAGTCAGAGGATGCTGACTTTGTAATCTATAATACGTGTACTGTTAGGGAAAATGCTAATAACAAGGTGTATGGTCGTCTCGGATACCTTCATTCATTGAAGAAAAAGAATCCTAATATGATTATTGCCCTTTGTGGTTGTATGATGCAGGAAGAAGTGGTAATTAGCAAGATTAAGGAGTCATATAGTTTCGTTGATTTAATATTTGGCACTCATAATATTTTCAAATTCCCTGAGCTTTTATATAATGCCCTTCAATCAGAGGATATGATAATTGATATATGGGAAGATACCACAAGAATTGTTGAGAAGCTACCTACATCTCGAAAATACACCTTCAAATCAGGCGTAAATATTATGTTCGGCTGCAATAATTTCTGTAGTTATTGTATTGTGCCTTACGTTAGAGGCCGTGAGCGCTCTAGAAAGCCTGAAGAGATACTAGATGAGATTAAAGAGCTTGTAAGTGACGGAGTTAAGGAGGTTATGCTCCTTGGACAAAATGTTAATTCTTATGGCAAGGGGTTAGAGGAAGATATCGATTTTGCTAAGCTTCTAAGACGGGTAAATGATATTGAGGGCTTAGAACGTATTCGATTTATGACAAGTCACCCTAAGGATTTGTCTGATGAATTAATTGAAGCTATGGCTGATTGTAAGAAGGTGTGCCAACATCTGCATTTGCCATTACAATCAGGAAGCAGCGAGATTCTAAGTAAGATGAATCGTCATTATTCTAAGGAGGATTATCTTGCGTTAGTTGATAAGATTAGAGATAAGATGCCTGATATTGCTTTAACTACTGATATTATAGTCGGCTTTCCGGGAGAAACTGAGGAAGATTTTCTTGAGACAATGGATGTTGTTAAGAAAGTTGAATTTGATTCTGCATTTACATTTATCTATTCTAAGAGAACAGGAACACCTGCTGCAGCTATGGATAATCAGGTGCCAGAGGATGTAATTAAAGACAGATTCGACAGGCTATTAGCGGAAGTTCAATCAATTGGAAGAAGCAAGGCTGAAGCATATACAGGAAGCATTCAAAGTGTTCTTGTTGAAAATGTTAATTCTCAGGATGATAGTTTAATTAGTGGAAGAATGAGTAATAATTCTATTGTACATTTTCCAGGTGACGAATCACTTATTGGTAGAATTGTGGATGTTAAGCTAACGGAATGTAAAGGATTCTATTATATTGGAGAATTAGATGGGTAAATGGCTTAAAAAGCGAGATATTATACTAATAGTATCTTTGTTGGTTGTAGGAATAATTGCCCTTGTAATATGGCATTTTATATATTCTGTTGATGGTAAATATGTAACAATCGAACAAAGAGATAATCTAATTGGAATATATCCTCTTAATGTTGATAAGGAAATTGAAATCGAACATAGAGGTGAAGTTGTTAACAAGATTGTTATTGAAGATGGTTATTGCCATATGGAAGAAGCTGAGTGTCCCGACCATCTATGCATAAAGCAAGGGAAAGTGAATAAATCTGGACAGACTATTGTATGCCTTCCTAACAGAGTAGTTGTTACTGTCGTTGACTCTAATAATAGCGATTATGATAGTATTGTTAATTAATTTAGTACTAGATTTGGTTTGTGCCTTGCTACATTATGCACATAATCCTATGAGCAACTCCCCGCCGCTAAGAATGCGGCTAAGGAGTTCTCATAGGATATGTGCCATCTATAGTATACATAACATGGGAGTAAAATGAAGAAGTCGTTACCTGCATTAGCAGTATTTTTAACATTTGCACTTGTGTGCAGTTATATAGAATCGCTAATTCCAATACCTTTCGGTGTTCCGGGAATGAAGCTTGGTCTTACCAACGTTGTAATAATTCTATTGTTATATTTGTTTGGGCCAGTAGATGCTTTTATTGTATCTATCTTAAGAGTGCTTCTTATAGGATTTATGTTCGGTAATGTATATTCTCTATGCTATAGCTTGGCTGGTGGATTACTTAGCTTTATATGCATGTATTTACTGTACAAATTCTCTAAGTTCAATATGATAGCTGTTTCTGTCGTAGGCGGCTTTATGCACAATGTAGGACAGCTTGTAGTTGCTATTGTTTTCTTTGATAGTGGGTATCTTATCTATTATCTGCCAGTACTTCTAATAACTGGTGTTGTTACAGGAGCATTAATTGGTGTGATTGCTCAGGCTGTTTACATAAGAATAGATAAGTTTCTCCATAAAGAAGAAAAAGACTCTGCCTGATTTGAAACTAGAATTTGTTAAGCAGTATATTGAAGAAATGTTTGGATTAGAATGCATATTGATTGACTTATGAAAGGTTAATTATAGTTAATGGCTGATAAATCAAAGGATGAAAAGAAAAAAGTAACAATTAAAGATATAATTGATTGCGTTTTATATTTCCTTGAAACAAGATTATTTATGGGGTGTTTAATGATTTTTCTGGGTATTAGAATTATGATTGACCCTTCTTCAGCACCTTCTAAGATATCCTTTGGCCTTGGACTTGTTCTTATAATCGCATCCATAGGATTAATTGTTGGCTTTATTACATCTAAGGCTTTTAACAAATCTAACATTGTATCTATAATAGAATCTGTTATTTTTACAGTGCTTGGTGTTTTGATGATTATTTTTTCTGATTTTTTTGGCAGTATTCTTCATGTAATAGTATGGGTTGCCATAATAATTAATTGCCTTTCCGAACTTCTTTTTATATTAAGTAAAAAAGAAAGATTTAATAAGCAAAACAAATCTAAGAATTATAAAGATAAATATAGCGAGCATGAAGTGGTATCTAAGGTTACAGAGGCTATAAGTGATGATTTTAAGAAGTATAATGCTGAGTTTATAAATGCAGCTGTTCATGTTAAGAAATTCGCTGATAAAACCCTTATAGGCCAGATAATACTTAATGTTGTATTCATTGCATTAGGAATATTTATGCTGGCTACTAATTTTAAGAATAGCGAGATTATATTCTTTATATCAGGAATTATAATGGTTTTAAGCGGGATTAATGATTTGGTTTTGGTATATCGTGAGTATAAATATATTGTAGTAGAGAGGATATGACATGATAGCATTTCTTAATGGAAGATTAGATGGCATAGATGAAAGCTTCGTATATATTGACTGCGGTGGTGTTGGTTACGGTGTTATGATGCCTTCTCTAGATATAGCAGAGATTGGCAATGTTGGAGAAAGCATTAAGGTATATACACATTTTCATGTAACAGAAAACGAAATGTCTCTATATGGCTTTACTTCGAAGAAGAGCAAGGAGCTATTCGAAATGCTTATATCAGTAAGTGGAATTGGCCCTAAGGCAGGAATTGCTATTCTTAGCGAGCTTAGTGCTGATGAACTTATGAATGCCCTGATTACAGGTGATGTTAAGGCTATTTGTGCCGCAAAGGGTGTTGGTAAGAAGATTGCGGAAAGAGCTATCCTTGAGCTTGGTAATAAGCTTGATGCAAGTGAACTTGTTAATGTCAATTCCCCTAGAAAGACAGGTGCATTTGATTCTGATGTTATTATGGCTCTTGAAGCTTTAGGATATTCTAAGACAGAGTCAAGAGAGGCCCTTAATAACGTAGATTATGTTGAGGGTATGACTGAAGAAGACCTGCTTAAAGAATGTCTGAAGGTTATGATTTAACATTTTACAAAGGATAATAGTATGAAGCGTGTAATATCTACTGAATTAAAAAAAGAAGAAGCGGCTGTTGAGGCTACCTTAAGACCGAAGAAATTAGATGAATATATTGGTCAGGAAAATGTGAAGGAGAACCTTAAGGTTTATATTGAAGCAGCCAAGAATCGTGGGGAATCATTAGACCATGTCCTGTTATACGGACCACCAGGTCTTGGTAAGACCACACTTTCTAATATTATTGCTAATGAAATGGGTGTTAATATTAAGGTTACATCTGGTCCCGCAATTGCCAAGCCTGGAGAGATGGCTGCAATTCTCAATGGCCTTAAAGAGAATGACATCCTCTTTATTGATGAGATTCACAGGCTTAACAGACAGGTGGAAGAGGTGTTATATCCTGCAATGGAGGATTTCTGTATTGATATTATGATAGGCAAAGGTCAAAGTGCCAAGTCAATTAGGTTAGACCTTCCGAAATTCACATTAATTGGTGCCACAACAAGAGCTGGCCTTCTTACAGCGCCCCTTCGTGACAGATTCGGTGTGATATTCCATATGGAATTCTATAATCCTAATGAATTAGCTAAGATTGTCAATGCATCCTCTAAAGTGCTAAATGTTGATATTGATTCTAAGGGTGCTTTTGAAATTGCTAGAAGAAGTCGTGGAACCCCAAGACTTGCTAATCGCTTACTTAAGAGAGTAAGGGATTTTGCAGAGGTGGAATATGATGGAACAATAACTGAAGATATTGCGAAATCAGCATTAGACAGGCTGAATGTTGATACATTGGGCCTTGATGTTAATGATAGGAATATTCTACTTACCATTATTGAGAAATATAATGGTGGGCCTGTTGGAATTGATACTTTAGCTGCAACAATAGGTGAAGAATCTGCTACCATTGAAGATGTATATGAGCCTTATCTTGTTAAAATTGGACTTATTAACAGAACTCCCAAGGGAAGAGTCGCAAGCGATGAGGCATTTTCGCATTTTGGCATTCAACGTCTTGAATAAAGGGTTGATTTATGATTAAATATAATTGTTAGATTTATTAGGAGGAATGTTATGTCGGCCAAAAAGAATACTGAAGTTTTAATCGGTGGCAAGAAATATACAATATCAGGATATGAGGAAGAAGAATATCTTCAAAGGGTAGCGACATATATCAATAGTAAGCTTAAGGAATATAATGAGATTGAAAGCTTTAGGAAGCTGCCAGCAGATATGAAAGCTGCTTTGTTAGAGATTAATATCGCGGATGATTATTTCAAAGCAAAAGAACAAATTGACAAGCTAGAGTCTGATGCTGAGACTAAGGATCAGGATATTTTCAAATTCAAGCATGATCTTATTAATCTTCAGGTTGAGAATGAAGAGCTTAAGAAGAAGATAGAGACTATAGAAGAAGAGAAGAAGGAGTTGTTACTTGCTAAGACTAAGCTGGAAGCATCCCTTGAAGAATCGCTTCTTGGTCCATCAAAAAGTAACTATAATTAACGATTATTATTCCCAAGACTTATTTAAGCCTTGGGAATTTTTTGAAAGGGATAAAAATGAGAGGACTAGAGGTTCTTGCACCTGCAGGAAGTCTTGAGATTTTTAAAAGTGTAATAGATGCTGGGGCTGACGCTGTATATTTTGGAGGCAGCTTGTTCTCAGCTAGGGCCTATGCTGCCAATTTTGATGAAGCAGAAAGTGCTGAGGCCCTAAGATATGCACATTTACATGGTAAAAAGGCTTATCTTACGCTTAATACATTAATTAAAAATAGAGAGTTTGATGATTCGATACATGATTATGTCAAATTCTATTATGAAAATGGTTTAGATGGTATTATTGTGCAGGATATTGGCCTGATTAAATATATTCGTGAAAACTTTCCTGATTTACATGTTCATGGCTCTACACAGCTTGCAGTATGCAATTCCTATGGTGCAAGGCTATTCAAAGAGCTTGGGCTTACGAGAATTGTTCCAGCAAGAGAGTTGTCATTAGAAGAAATTAGTAAGATTTATAATGAGACAGGAATGAAGATTGAAGCCTTTGTACATGGGGCTTTATGTTATTCATATTCTGGGGATTGTCTTATGAGTAGCATAATTGGTGGCAGGAGTGGTAACAGAGGTCGATGTGCTCAGCCTTGCCGATTAGAATATGATGTTTATGAAGATGGAAAGAAGATTAATAATAAAGGAGGCTATGTTCTAAGCCTTAGAGATTTATGTGGTATTAATGATTTGCCAATGCTTTATGAAAGTGGTGTATCATCGCTTAAGATTGAAGGCCGCATGAAGAAGAAGCAATATGCTTCTGGCGTGGTAAATGTATATCGTAGATATGTTGATTATTTACTAGATAATATTGCTAGAGGTAGTAAAGAGTATAAGGTAGATAAGAATGATTATGATTTGCTATTAAAGCTTGGCAATAGAAGTGGATTTATAAACTGCTATTATTATAACAAGTCAGATAATATGGTTACATTTTCTAAGCCATCTCATGAAAGCGAAGATGTGGATGTTGTATTTGAAGAGAATAAATTGAATGCAACCTGTAAGTTCATAGCTCATGAAGGTGAAGCTATTAAGATTATTGTTGATTATGATGGTGTGATAACAACTGTTACGGGAAATGTATGTGAAAAGGCAAGTAAAAAGCCAGTAAGTGCAGAGGATATTATTAAGAGAATTAATAAGACAGGTAATAGTAGTTTTACATTTTCAGATATTCATGTAGATTTAGATGATGATATATTCATTCCGCTAGGAGAGATTAACCGTATTAGGCGAGAGGCTCTAGAACAATTAGAAGATAATATATGTTCTAAATATACAAGAAAAAATGATGCTGAAAATAAAATCAATCTAATTGAAAAATCCGAATTCTTTGTTGATAATACAGATAATAGTACGATTAAAAAAGAATTATCTAGTGTTATTATATCAATTAATGACATTTCACAGCTAGAAGGAATTGAAGATGCAATTGATAGGGATTATGATTTGATCGTACCTTTTAGTAGCTACGATTTATTCGTAAAATATGAAGAGATTAGTAGTAAAACTCATGCAAGTAACATATTTGTTGAATTTCCATTTGTAATAAGGGATAAGACTGCTAGATTACTTAAGGATAAAATTGATATTCTAAGAAACTATGACGGATATGTAGTATCAAGTTATGACGGAATAGGATTTGTAAAGGAATATAAGCTAGAAGGAGTTATAATTGTAGGCTCTCACCTATATACCTTCAATAATACGTCTGTTGATTTTGTTAATGAGTTAGGGGCTGACTATAATATTTGCCCAATGGAGCTAAACAATAGAGAATTATCTCATAGGAATAATAGTAATAGCATCATTAACATATACGGAAGGGCGCCTCTTATGATTAGCGCTAATTGTGTTAACAAGAATTGCAAGGGCTGCGACAAGAAGGAGAAGGAGTTAATCCTTAAGGATAAGAAAGGTAATGAGTTTGGCATATTTAACAAATGTAAGGTGTGTTATAATGTCATCTATAATGGTTTGCCAACATGCCTGTTTAACGAGATGGATGTTGTAAGTAGTCTTGGTTTTGCAGGTGTTAAATTGGATTTTACCAACGAAAGCAAGGATGAGGTTTCAGATATTTTGAATAAATATATGGATTGTCTTGCTAATAAAAAAAGAGTGGAATTTGAATACACAACCGCTCATTTTAAAAGAGGAGTAGAATAATGGCTCATATAGTAGTATATGTCTCTAGATTTATACTTGTATTTTTATTTGCGATTTATACATACGATTGTTTTGCTGCGCTTCGAAGTAACGTTTCCTTAGAGCGTCAGAAGAGACTATATCATCGTCAGACATTTATTATGTATACGATTCTTCTTGATTTGAATCTATGTATATATGTAAGCACTAATAACATTTTTATAATACTATTTATGCTGGCTCAGATTGTGTTCTTTGCTATTTGTATGCTTATATACAAGAAGATTTACAAGCACGCAAGCTACGCTCTTATTAACAATATGTGTATGCTTATGACAATTAGCTTTGCGATTCTAGCTCGTCTTGACTTTGCTAATGCTATTAAGCAATTTGTTATTGCTGCAGTTGGTATGATTGCTACCTGTTTTATACCGCTTCTTATTTCTAAGTTGAAAATGTGGAACAGACTTAAATGGGTCTATGCAATTGTAGGTATATTAGGACTTTTAGTTGTACTTGTTGTAGGCTCTCGTGTATATGGTGCCAAGCTTAATATTAACCTTGGACCTATAGCAATTCAGCCTTCTGAGTTTATTAAGATAATATTTGTATTCTTTGTGGCGGCTATGCTTTATGTACTCCCAGAGGAAGACCTATCTAAAATGAAGATAGATTTCCGTTCCCATGATTTCAGGGTAGTATTGACAGCTACTGCAGTTGCTGCAGTACATGTACTTATTCTTGTGGCATCTAAGGACTTAGGTGGCGCTTGTATATTCCTGTTTACATATATTGTAATGCTTTATGTTGCTACAAGAAAACCATTATATCTAATAATAACCTTAGCAGGTACTGCTGTAGGCGGAGTACTTGTGTATTTCCTATTCAATCACGTAAGAGTAAGAGTTGCTGCCTGGCAGGATCCAATTGCAACAATATCAGACCAGGGGTATCAGGTGGCACAGTCGTTATTTGCTATAGGTACTGGGGGATGGTTCGGCTCAGGACTTTGTCAAGGCATGCCAGATAAGATTCCTGTTGTTTCACAAGACTTTATTTTTGCAGCTATTTCAGAAGAATTAGGAGCTGTATTTGCATTATGCTTAATATTTGTGTGTATCAGTTGTTTATTTATGTTCTTTAATATTGCAATGGAGATTCGTGACCAGTTCTACAAGCTTATTGCATTAGGGCTTGGCACTTTATATGGAGTTCAAGTGTTTATAACACTTGGTGGTGTAACGAAATTCATACCATCAACTGGAGTAACACTACCGTTAGTAAGCTACGGTGGAAGCTCCTTATTAAGCACAATAATACTATTCGCGATAATTCAGGGATTGTACTGCAAACAATTTGATACAACTCAGAACCAAGATAATATGTAAAATAATACTGATATAATGTTTACATTATATGAGGTATTATTTTGCATATTATGTTGGCGAGAGCCAACAGTTTTGGCGAAGCCAAAACCTGGTTCTGTTAGGGAGAATAAAAATATGAGTAAAAGAGATGATTTCGAAGTTATTGACTTAAATGATGCCTCTTCAGAGGGTGGTAAGAAGATTAGCGGCCCTAAAGCCCGTCGCAAGTCTAATTCCAAGATAGAGGTTGAAAAGGTTGATATTAAGAACAATAGAAGAAGTGGCAGAAAAAAGGATAAAAAGGATAGTGCAAAGGTTGATGAACCTGAACAGAAGATTACTAACAAATCCCGTAATGTTCAATTTGCTGTTATAATGTATTTCTTTTTAGCCTTATTTATTGCTTTATGCGTTTATTTTTGTTATTTTGTGGCTTTCAAAAGCGATGATTTTATTAATAGCCCTTATAACGCAAGGCTTGACAAGCTAGCAGAAAGTATTATTCGTGGCGATATTGTTGATAAGAATGGTGTAGTTCTTGCAACCTCTAATAGTGATAATGCCAGAAGCTATCCTTATGGAAATATGTATGCACATGCTGTAGGTTATGATAGTAATGGAATGTCTGGAGTTGAGCTTGATGGTAACTTCTATATGCTTAAGAGCCATGCATTTATTTTAGAAAGAATAAAGAATGATTTATTTAATGTTAAGAACAAGGGAGATACTGTTGTTACGACATTAGATCATAATCTGCAAGAAGTTGCATATGATAGTATGGATTATGATGGTGCTGTTATAGCAATTGAGCCTTCTACTGGTAAGATTCTTGTTATGACATCTAAGCCTAATTTTAATCCTAATACAATTGCTGATAATTACAAGAAATTAATTAATAGTAAAGACTCAGAGCTTGTTAACAGGGCAACACAAGGACTATATACACCGGGTTCAACATTTAAGATACTTACAGCATTAGAATATCTTCAAGAAAATGTCAATGCAGCACAATCGACCTTTGATTGTAACGGTAAATTTACAAAAGATAATTATACAATTCGTTGTTATAAAGGCGAAGTACATGGCCATATAACATTTAAGGAAGCGTTTGCTGAGTCTTGTAATATAGCTTTTTCTCAGATAGGACTTGGACTTAACAGAAACGGATTTAATCAGTTGTGTAATCAGTTGTTATTTAACAAAAAGCTTCCGACGAGGCTGAGTAACACAAGTATAAGTAAATTCTCTGTTGATGATTCGACAACCGAACCGATAATGATGCAGACGGCAATTGGTCAAGGGCAGACAGTTGTTTCTCCGATTCATATGTGTATGATTGCATCTGCAATATGTAATGATGGCAAATTAATGGAGCCATACATAATGGATAGTATTACTAATTACCAAGGGGTAAATGTCAAGAGCTTTAGAAGCTCAACGGTTGATTCTATTCTTACACAGGCACAGGCTGATCAGATAGAAGAATATATGCGTGATGTTGTTACGAACGGAACGGCAACTGCTCTTAAAAGCAATAATTATGAGGCATTTGGCAAAACGGGAACGGCAGAAGTGAGTGATACAAATGATGATACACATGCATGGTTTGTAGGCTATGCCAAGAAGGATGATAAAGCTTTGGCTATAGCGGTTATTCAAGAGAAGGGTGGTTCCGGCAGTAAGACAGCGGTTCCTATTGCGAAAGCAGTTTTTGACACATATTTTAGCACAAACTTGAATAATAATTAACTTTAGTTTATAATTTTGAGTGAGAATGTATCCACATCAAGGAGGTATTGCAATGATCGAGGCAATAAGTTGTGGTGGTGTGGTAATCTATCGAGGGAAAGTTTTGCTATTGTATAAGAACATTCATCATCGTTATGAGGGATGGGTTCTTCCAAAAGGAACTGTAGAAGAAGGCGAAGAACACGAGACAACAGCACTTCGTGAAGTTAAGGAAGAGTCGAACGTTGATGCTAAGATTATCAAATACATTGGTAAAAGTTCCTACACCTTTACTGTTCCAGAAGGGGATGTAAGTAAGGATGTACATTGGTATTTAATGAGAAGTAATAGTTACCAAAGCAGACCACAACGTGAGGAGTTTTTTGTTGATTCAGGGTATTATAAGTATCATGAGGCTTATCATTTATTAAAATTTCCTAATGAGAAGGATATACTTGAGAAAGCCTATAATGAATATCTTGAACTCAAAAGCGCAAAATTATGGACTAATCGTAATTTTTAAAAAAGCAGTTTATACTGCTTTTTTGTCTAGTTTATTTGTTTTTAATGGAATCTATTTATGGAAGTAACAAATGTTTATCTTAGTGACAATATAATAGACGAGAATGTAGAAATGCTTCTTAGACTTGCTAATTCTAAGAGCTTGCCACTGGGCTACTATGTAATTGTAGTAAGTGACAAGCCTGAAGAACTACTTATAATGATGGGTAGTAGCGAAGTTAACACCGACAGATTTATTAATAAGAATTATAAGATTGTTGGCTTTGGCAAGGGTAAGCTTGAGACAAAGCATTTGTTACAATTCATGATAGAAGATATATTGATTAACACAGGTGATGTTGACAAGAGTAAGTTTTTAACAATTAGGAATTAATAATATGAGTGTTTTTCTATTAATTTTAAAAATAATAGGAATTGTTTTACTTTGTATTATAGGTTTAATTCTGTTTATCATTCTCTATGTCCTGCTTGCTCCGTTTTGGTTTAAGCTGCAGGGTAGTATTGATAGAGAGATGAACTATAGTATCAAAGTAAAAGCATGTACCTTCCTTCATTTTATTCAAGTTCATGTAGATTACTTGAAAGATGGAGGGCTTAATTATAATGTGAGTATACTAGGGACTCTTGTCAGAATTCTGCCAAGAAAGAATAAGGATGAGGAGTCTGATGATGATGAAAATGTGGTTTCACAGGAAGAAAACGAAGATGAAACTGCAATAGATATAAATGAGACCGAGGAAGTTGTTGAGAGTGAAGCGGCGACAACTGAGGATGTTGAAAAAGAAGAGCAAGAACAAATTGTTGAAGATAAAAAGGAGGCTACAAAAAAGAGCGTTGATTTAGAAGATATACAGGATGTTGATGTAGATTCTCCTGATATAGTTGATACTGAAAGTGATGACTTTGAAGAAAGATTTAATGAAGGTGATAGGAAGTTTTTCATCAAAGTAAGAGAGTTCTTCGACAGATTTAATCCTAAAAAGCTATATAAGAAGTTTAAGGAGAAGATAGAAGAGCTTAAGAAGCATGCTGATAAAATATATGCTGTAATCTTTGATGAGGCTAATAAGGAATGGCTTGGCAAGGTGAAAAAGGAGCTTAAGAAGGTGATCAAAAGCTTAGGTCTTAATATGAGAGGTACTGACCTTGATTTTTCTCTTGGTTCACCAGATACTACTGGACAAGTTAGTGGAGTATTAGCTTTATTCCCGCCAGTATATGATAAAAAGGTTAGAATTATTCCTGATTTTGTAGATGAAGAGCTGTATTTTGATGGAGATGTCTATATCAAAGGCAAGCTTCAATTAGTATTTATCGTTATTTTTGCACTTGCTATATTACTTGACTCTAACACAAAGAGGATTATAAATGAGATTAAACAGTTAAAGAACTAGAAAGAAACACATGAATTTATTTGTAAAACTATTATTAATATTATTATTTGATTCATACTCTGTTATATTTATAGTGCCAAGCATTTTATATATTATTGGTACTGCATTTATATTCAAAAAATCTGGTATAAAATGGTATTTTGCACTTATTCCTTGTGTTAGGGAATATCAACTTGCAAGATGTGCTTATCGTGAGCCTGAAGGAAGAGTGTATAGTATATTATCATTTTTGTATATAGTTGCTGCCATGCTTGCTGCTACATTTGATTTAATTGATAATTATATTGAATCATATAGCGTGTTTACTTATTTGTATATAATAGTTTTGATTGCGTTATTACTAGCCCTTTTTATCTTCAATATTAGGGTATATAATGGCCTAATAGAAGTATATGGTTTAAGCAAATGGTGGTTATTACTTTGCTTTTCTAAAGAAATTAGCTTTATTCCATTAATGATCTGGGGATTGTCTAAACGTTTTCAACCAAAATGGAAGGTTGAAGACATCAAAATAGAGATGTCTAATATTGTAAAACGTGGATCTTCTGGTGATATTAACGAGGGACTATCTGTTAGTATTGCGTCTCGTTCTGTTCTTGATTTCTTCAAGAAAAAATATCTGTTGAAAGATATCAATATGAATATTCCTA